>Ga0101944_10000213_pt1 | contig 188112 bp, 150 predicted proteins | sample DewCreD2012metaG_FD_75245 | JGI IMG/M metagenome (GOLD analysis project Ga0101944, IMG submission 75245) | Hot spring sediment bacterial and archeal communities from British Columbia, Canada, to study Microbial Dark Matter (Phase II) - Dewar... ...
CTATCTCCGGAATTTAGCCAGTAAATATGCCAATCTTTTTCAAGTTCAACTACAACAGCTGCGTTTATGTTTCTAATATTCTCTGAAGAATATGAGTCAACAACTAAATCAGCTTTTGCTTCAATTTTTTCCTGCGCAAAGGCATAATTAAAGAATTGAAGAGAAATAATAGTAAACAAAAGAAATTTAATCATATAAAACTTGATATAATTTAGAAAACAAATTCTGCTTGAAGTTAAAACAAGAGTATCAAATAAAAAATTCATTTAGAGGTATCGAGTCGGATTTCAATTCCAACGGGACAATGATCAGAACCCATTACATCAGGCAGAATAAAAGCATTAACTAAATTCGATTTGAAATTTTCAGAAATAAAAAAGTAATCAATTCTCCAACCGACATTTCTTTCGCGAGCGCGTGTTTGCATATCCCACCAGGTATAATTTCCCGGCTGATTGTTAAACATTCTGAATGTATCAATAAATCCGTGAGATAAAAATTTATCAATCCACTTTCTTTCTATCGGCAAAAATCCTGAGGTCTTTTCATTTTCCTTTGGACGAGCAAGATCAATTTCTTTATGAGCAGTGTTAACATCACCGCAAATTATAAGTTTTCTTCCCTGTTTAACGAGAGCATCTGCATACTCGAGAAAAGCTTCATAAAAATCCATTTTATACTGAAGTCTTTCATCAGACATTTTACCATTCGGGAAATAAATGTTGAATAAAATAAAATCCCCATAATCAAGAATAAGAGTTCTTCCTTCTTCATCAAATTTTGAAATACCGAAGCCATATTTAACATCGTAAGAATTCAGCTTTGAGTAAACAGCAACGCCGCTGTATCCTTTTTTAATTTTAGAATGAGAGAAATAAGATTCATAAGAATCAATATTAACAAGCTCTTTTGGAAGTTGTTCCGGATGAGCTTTGGTTTCCTGTAAACAAAGGATGTCGGGATTTTCTTTTAGTGCCCAATCAATAAATCCCTTTTTATGGATTGCCCGAATTCCATTAACATTCCATGAAAGCAATCGGATTGTATTCATAAATTTCCTTACATTAAAAATTTCAGAACTAAGTCTCCGATAACATAACCAACGGCTGCGACACCAAATCCAACAATAAACATATCAAAGCCGCTTCTGAAAATACCGCGGCCAGTAAAAAAACTTCGCGCAGCCCCAACCGCAAAATGTGAAAGCATTGAAACAGAGAATGATGTCCAGATTGCAATCGTTCCATCTAAAAAGAAAAATGGAAAGATAGGAATTAGCGCACCGATTGCTGTTGAAAGTCCGGTTACCCAACCTTCGGTTAAAGGGCTGATGCTTCTTTCGGCAAGACCAAGTTCTTCGTGCATTTTATCTTCAAGTGCTTGCTGAGGATTCTGCATAATTTCTTTTGCTCTTTGCATTGCTTCTTCGCCTGAGATTCCTTTAGCTTCATAGATCAAAGCCAGTTCTTCGGTCTCGAGCTCAGGCATAAGTTTGATTTCTTCGGCTTCCATCGCTTTTTCATGTTCATAAACTTCTTTTTCACTAACAGCCGCAAGATAACCTGAAGAGCCCATTGATAAAGCATCTGCAATCATTCCGGCAATTCCGGAAATTAAAATTATATGAGGCTGTGCAGATGCGCCAATAACTCCGGCAATCAAACCAAAATTAGCAGTCAATCCATCATTAAAACCATAAACTACATTTCTTAATAAACCGCCTGATTCTGCTGTATGCCAAGGTTCAGATTGTTCGCCGTTTGATTGCATTAATGATTTTGCGTGAGATGCTGAATCTTTTGCAAGTTTTAATGCAATATCTTTTGTTTGGGTTGAATGAGAATTTTTATACAAGCTAAGATATGATTTTACTTCTGATGATTCTTCACGCAGCATCATTTTAGAAAGAAGAGATGGACCATACTTTTTACTCAGCTTACTAATTATTTTTGCTTTAATAGTTGGTTTTAAACCATCGAATGTTATTGAGTTTTTTTTGAGATGCTCAACCCAAACATTTATATGTTTCTCCTCAATTGATGCGAGTTTTTTATACAATTCTTTTTTCTTTTCATCGTTAACCAAATCAACCAATGTGTGATAAAGAAAAGCAGCATCAACTTCTTCCTGTAATCTTCTTTTCCAGATTTTTTTTGTTTTATTGTCAATCATAATTCACTCAGTTTAGTTACTTAATAATCTCCAGATTTGTGTAACAAAAAATGTAATTGTTAAACCCATAAGAATTGGCAGGAATGTAGAAACTAAAGTCCATTTAACACTTTTAGTTTCTTTGTAGATAGTATAAATAGTAGTTGAGCACGGATTGTGCAATAAGCTGAATAACATAAGGTTAATTCCTGTAAGTAAAGTCCAGCCGCCAGCTTGCAAAATAGCAGCAACATCATTAGCAGATTCTAATTCGAACATAACACCACTACCGGCGCCAACTCCCTGAATGCCAAGATTTGCAACTGTAAGCATCAGTATCGTTGGAATTACAATTTCATTTGCCGGAATCGCAATAATGTAGGCGAGCAATATCACTCCGTTCAATCCGAAAATAAAAGCAACCGGATTAACCCATTGTATAAAATGATTTGCAACTGAAACTCCATCAATGGTAATGTTAGCAACAAGCCAGATTACCATTCCTGCTGGTATTGCAAAAACAATCGCACGCCAAAGTACAAATATTGTTCTGTCAATTAAAGATGTATAAAGAGTTTGTAAAATTCTCGGTGGACGATAAGGCGGCAGCTCCAAACTGAAAGCCGACGCTTCTCCTTTTAATAAAGTTCTTGAAAGAAACCACGATACCAAAAGACTAAAAGTTATTCCCAAAACAGCAATGAATACTACTGCAGCTGCAGAAACAATTCCTGCCATATAAGGCGGCACAGCACTTCCAATAAATACTGTGGCAATCAGAATTTGCGTAGGCCATCTTCCATTGCACAAAGAAAAATTATTTGTGATTATTGCGATTAATCTTTCACGCGGAGAATCAATAACGCGTGTTGCAATAACTCCTGCGGCATTGCAGCCAAATCCCATTGCCATAGTGAGAGCTTGTCTCCCGTGAGCTCCAACTTTTTTATAAAGCGGATCCATATTAAAAGCAACTCTTGGCAGATAACCAAAATCTTCGAGTAATGTGTAAAGTGGAAAGAATATTGCCATTGGCGGAAGCATAACACTTACAACCCACGCCATTGATAAGTAAGCACCATCAATCAAAACTCCTGACAACCACCAAGGAATATTAATGCTTACAGCAAAATTTTTCAGCAATGGATGAATTGTATCAACGAGTAAATTCGCCAAAAGCGATGAAGGATAATTAGCACCTTGAATTGTTAACCAAAAAACTATTCCGAGCATCAGAAACATTATCGGAAAGCCGAAATATTTACTTGTGAGGATTTTATCAAGTTGTCTGTCAAAACTGAATGCAAGTTTTGTATCCGGATATTTTACAGTCTTTTTTGCAATCTCAGTTGCGTTCTCATAAATATTTTCCATTAAAATATCGTGAAGATTTTCACCAAGCTCCCAGCGCAGTTTATTTGCTTCTGCTATAATTACTTCTCTTTTATTAGCAGTGATTGTTGTATTCATATTTCAATTTCTTTTTGATTTAATTATTATTTACGATTCTTCAATCTGTAAAACTTCTTGTCTCTGAAGATTTCCAAGTTCACCGCTTCTTATTGCATCAATGATTGTTTGATCTCCTTCAAGTAATCTTAAGGCAACCCATCTTGTATTCGGCAAATCAGGAAATTCTTCCTGAATTTCTTTGCTTAGTTTTTCAATGGCTTCATTCAATTCTTTTGATTTACTTTTTATTCTATATGGCTTGCAGATATAGGCACCGGTTGCAACATCATAGATATATTTCAGAAGCTCATTCATTCCTTCTCCTTGCCTGGCAGCAGTTGGAACAACAGGAACACCAAGTTCTTTTGATAATGTTCTTGCATCAACCTCAATTCCATTTCTTCTTGCTTCGTCCATAAGATTCAAGCAGATAACTACGCGGTCAGTAATTTCAAGTATCTGAAGTACCAGATTAAGATTTCGTTCAACACGAGTTGCATCAATAACAATAACAGTAACATCCGGCTGACCAAAAAGAATAAAATCTCTCGCTACTTCTTCATCAACACTTGTAGAAAGAAGAGAATATGTTCCCGGTAAATCAACAAGCTTAAATTTTTTTCCATTAAATTCGAATCCACCTTCTGCTCTTGTTACTGTTTTCCCTGGCCAATTGCCTGTATGCTGTTTTAATCCTGTTAAATAATTGAAAACAGTACTTTTACCTGTGTTCGGATTTCCAGCTAATGCGACAACATAATCAAAACTGCTCATATCAATACCGAGTTTTTTCAAATTCGATAAATTATGGGCAGGACAATTTGCACAATTATCAAGTTTGCTATTCATAATTAATTTTTCTCCTCTTCTTTAACGAGATAAATTTTGTCTGCCTGATTTTTCCTGAGAGCTACAGTCGTTCCTCTCACACGATATGCAACAGGATCACCGGTTACACTTTCAAGTTCAGCTTCTATCTCAGTGCCCGGAACAATTCCAAGGTCCATCAATCTTCTTCTTTGTTGACCTCTGAGTGATTTTGCAATGCCTAAAACAATTCCCTTTTCACCAACCTTTAAACTTGAAAGTGGTTTTAGTTTTCCTTCAACTGGTTTTTCAAGTTTAATTGGTCCTATTGTAATACTTTTGGCTATCAATGGAGAAAGCACGCATTCATCACCATTAGCTTCAAACTTTACGCGTTTATCATTAACTTCATTCATTCTGATTTGCATTCCCGGATATAAACCTTCAGCCACAATCTGACTGTAAATTGTGTGAGGTTCATCTTCAATATGAATTATTGTTGCCATTTCTCCGGGTTTCATTTCAGTGAGATGTTTTCCAACTTTTTCGGGTATTTCTCCTTTAGCAGTTGGAATTGGATCTCCATGAGGATCAAAAACCGGATTACCAATTTGAGCTGCTAATTTATCAGCATCTTCATCCGAAAGTTTATGTTCAATCTCTTCTGCTGCTCTGTGCCACTCTTTTTCAGTCATACTTGTTTCATCTGCAAGAAATTTTTCCCACAAGCGATGAACACGAATTACTCTCAATGCATAAGATCTTCCTTCTGAAGTAAGAGCGATATATTCCTTGTCAACTTGTATCATTCCCATATTCTGAAGTTTGGCTACAATTTCTGCTGCAGCGTCAGCTGAAATGTTGAGATTCCCGGCAATGCTATTTAATGTGCAGCTAATATTGTTGTACTCACAGTTGTAAATAAATTTTAGTGCATCTTCCAGAAGTGCTTTCTGGCTTGCACTCTTGTTTCTTCTGATTGTGGGAATAATTCCTTTAGTAGGTTGAAAGAGTATAAACATCAAAAGAAGAAATAAGATACCAATTAGTAAAAGTGTTAGTGGTTCATTCATAGCACTACTCTTCCATCTCAATAAAAATATTTGAAGCAATTTTTTTGCTCAGACTTACTTCGTTTGTGTTGATTTTAATTGTAACCGAGCCATCAAAATCCAGTTTTTCTTTTACAGTAAACTTTTGTCCTAATGATAAACCTTGTTTAGCTGCATACACAAGCAATTCACTTTTAAAGTCACTTATCCGGGCAATAATTCCTTTATCATTTTTTCTAAGTTCTGAAAGTGCAATTACCGGTTTATGTTTTGGTATAGAACCGTTTTTATCCGGAATCGGATAGCCGTGAGGATCAAACTTGGGATAATTGAGATACTCTTCCAGTTTATCAACTAATTCATCTGATGATGTGTGCTCAAGTTTTTCAGCTTCACTGTGGATTTTTTCCCAGGGCATTTTTAATACTTCATACAAAAAAGTTTCCCACAGCCGATGCTTTCTGATCATATTAACTGCATATCGTTCTCCCTTTGCCGTAAGTTTTATACCCTTGTATTTTTTATACTGAACAAAACCATCGGTGGATAATTTTTTTAACATATCAGTAACGGCAGCAGGTGAAATCTCAAGATTTTCTGCAATAATGTTCGGCTTAATTTCTCCTGCTTCATCGCGAAGCTTATAAATAGCACTGAGATAATCTTCTTTGGATATATTTTTCATTTAAGTTTGGTTTATTTAATATTTAAGTGCACTTAAAAATATATTAAAGCAAATTAAAAGGCAAAGAAAAAACTTTGCCCATAATTAAAAATTATTTTTCAGATATTCATCAAGTTCGTAAATAGATTTAATGTGTATGACATTACTGTATTTCTTAAGAAGCTGATCTGAGTTTTCTGCCAATGCTTGTCCACCGACAATAATTTTTTTCGTTGGGAAAAGTTTGGTTAGTGTATCAATCATCTCAAGAAAGCGAGCGAGATTAAGATATAAACTCCATGAAAGTGCAATAATCTGAGGATCAGAATTATTTATAAACTTTGTTAACTCTCTTAACGGCACTGAAGCACCAAGATAGAAAGTTTTCCATCCGTTAAGTTCAAAAATATTCGCAACCATCTTAGCACCAATTTCATGAAACTCTTTGTCTATGCAGGTAACAACCACTTTATTTTTTGAATCTGTTGTCACAGCAGGAGAAAATTTACTAATCAATGCTTCTACGATTTGTGTGGCCATATGTTCTTCGGGAATGGTAATTTCGTTTTTATCCCAAAGTTTACCAATTCGATACAAAGCTTTCTGAAAGAGTTCGACATAAATTTCTTTCAGATCAACTCCATCATCTAAAAGATCTTTTACAATCTCTGAGCATCTGTCTTTATTGCCTTCAATAAGATTGTTGTAAAAGTCTAAAAAGTGAGACTGTTTTATTTTATTCATAATGTTTACAAATTGTTATTACAAATATGTATTTAATAAATCATATATCAGAAGAAAAAGTTCCATTGTTTTTTGTCAACCGGCAAATAATCAGGCTTCAATTCCCTTCCTTGATTTAATTCCTTTTGAATAATAGTGTTTAATTTCTTTCATCTCAGTAACCAAATCTGCTTTTGATATTAGTTCATCCGGACAATATCTTCCTGTCAGAATCAATTCAACACTTTCAGGTTTGCTATCAATGAATTCAATAATCTGATTAAGGTTTAATAACTTAAAATAAATTGCAACAATTACTTCGTCGAGAATAATAATATCATAATAACCGCTAAGCATTTTTACTTTAGCGATGTTCAATCCATCTGAAGCTTTTTTAATTTCACTTTCATCGGGCAATTGTCTTTTATAAACAAAATCATCACCACAGAATTGCTCAACCTCTACAAAGTCTTTTAATAACTTTAAACTTTCTAATTCTGAATAAGGATATTCTTTCATAAACTGAGCAATGTAAGTTTTTAGTCCTGCACCAGCAGCACGAACTGCCTGACCAATTGCAGCAGTAGTTTTCCCTTTTCCATTGCCGGTATAAATATGGATAAATCCTTTTGCTAATTTTTTCATTTTAAATATTTCTTTTAATTCTTTGGAAAATAATCATTGGTTAAAAGCTTTTGAATCTGAATCAGATGTCGTTTGTTGTGAAGGCGGATAATTTCAAGAACATCTGAAAAATTTTCTTCTACAAACTTTGAAGCCGGTGAACACATGGAATATTCATTTGTATTCAAATTAACCGATGAACTTATTAGATTGATTAAACTTTTCTGAACTTCAGTAAGTTTAATAATTGAATCTTTAGTGATAAAACTTTTTGAGGGCTGAAAAACTGAAAATGTTTTTGTCTTTTTGATATTGGAAGGATCAACAGTTTTGATAATTAACTTTCCCAAAAATCTATGCTTGACCGGAGTTTCTTCATCATTACAGGCAATTTGCTTTTCAGAGAATTGTTTTTCAATCTCAAAAAAATAAAGTTGGTTGGATATTGAAAGATGTTCGATGCATTCAGCAATGCTCCATAAATTTTCAGCAGGTTTCCAATTTAACTGATCATTAGTTAAGTCGCTTAATTTTTTTAGCTCAGTTAAGAATGACTCTGAATCAGAAATAAATTTATCTTTAAGTTGTTTTATCGTTTGCATTGATTTGAATTAAAATTCCCTTATAGTGAAAGTTTGTCCAATATCATTTAGGGCAAGATTTATCGGATAATTTTTCACAGATTCCTGAAGCCAGTTTAACGGCTCTTCAATTGGTTCTGTACCCTGCTTGAAAGTTTTAGTGTGAATTGGAATAAAATATTCTGCTTTCAAATGTTCAGTAGCCATAATCAGCGCTTCCTCAGGATTGCAATGATTTTTTCTCCAGGGACGATAAGCACCTATAGGCATTATTGCAACATCAACTTTTTCTTTTATCAGATTTAGCTTATCAGTCATTGCGGTATCGCCACCGAAAAGAATTTTTTTATCTTTGAAAGAGATTAAGTAAGCATTATAACTTCTGCCGTTTTCAAAAAATCCTTTTGAACGGTCTCTTTCCCACGGATATCTCCAGCCAAAATGCTGAACTTCATAAGCTTTAATTTTAATATTGTGAAGAATTGTTTCTTCATTCCAATCCAATTCCTTTAATGTTTTCCATTTCAAATCTTCAATCACATCTTTAGTATTGAAAGCCGTAATGCAATCAATCTGATGAGGGAATTTATTTGTAATATCGAGTAAGGATTTGTAATCCATATGGTCCATATGAGCATGCGAAAGAAGAACTATATCAGGTTTGGGCAATTCATCAATATTAAGAGCAGGAAAAGTAAATCTGCTTGGTCCCCAGGTTAATCCAAGAAAATAGAGCCCAACTCTTTCATACATAACCGGATCAGTCAGGATTGTAACACCATAAAAGTTTATGAGTAAAGTTGAGTGACCAAGCCACGCAACATTAATTTCATCTTTTTTCCATTCAGAAGGATTTGGTTTAAAGTTATTTAAACTAATTTCAGACTTTGGATATGATTCATTACGATAGAACAGAAATCCAAGCAATGAAAACAGAGATGTTTTTATAAAATCTTTTCTTTTCATAGATTTTTTAATTGGTAAACAATTTATTCCGGATATATGTTCACTCAAATATTATAAGATTTTTTCAGTAATAAAACTTATTTTTTGGTATAAATTATTTGAGGTTAAAATGTTAGATATTATCATCCTTCTAATTATTGCAGCCATAACCGGTAGCATTGGCAGAACACTTGTTGGATTCAAAAAAGGTGGTTGTATAATTTCAATCGTTGTTGGATTTATTGGCGCATACATCGGAACAATTCTGGCAAGAGAATTTAACTTCCCGGATTTACTTTCATTTGAAGCTGGTGGAATTAAATACCCAATCATCTGGTCAATTGTCGGTGCAGCACTATTCACGGCTATTTTAACTCTGATTGTTCCGAGAGGTAAAGAGTAATGGGGACTAAATTTAATGGCTCAACTGATGAGAAGCTTGCATTAGATTGTTTTATAAAGTTGTTTCGTGCATCAGAAGTTGTTAAAAATAATTCCACAAGAATAGTTAATGAGAAAGGTTTTTCAGATGGACAATTTTTTGTTCTTGATGTGCTTTATCATTTAGGAAGTATGTCGCAAAAATTGTTGTCCGAAAAAATTATGAGAACCGAAGGTAATCTTACAATGATTATCAGCAATCTTTTGAAAAGAAAATTAATCAAAAGAATCAGAAGCAAAGATGATGGAAGAGTGTTTATTATTTCAATTACTCAGAAGGGAAAGTCAGAATATGAAAAAACTTTTCCGTTTTTTCTTGAAGCAGTTAAAAATGATTTTTCAGTCTTGACAAAAGAAGAGAAAATATTTTTGCAGGATATTTGTAAAAAATTAGGAACGGCTAAATCTGGCTAATCTTCTTTGGAGAGAGATTTTTTCAGTTCTTTAATTTCTTCTTCGAGCTTCTTTATTTTTTCGGCATAATCAGGAAGGTTACGAATGTGTGCTTCCAGCTTTTGAGAGGTTTTCAATTCTTTTGCGGGATAACCAAAGTAATAACCTGGTTTCTTTATTGATTTAGAAATTCCTGACTGAGCCATCAAAACAACATTATCACCAATTTCAATATGTCCGACAATACCAACTTGTCCTGCAATTATAACATGGTTTCCAATCTTAGTGCTTCCTGAAATTCCGGTTTGTGAAGAGATAACAGTATCTTCACCTATCACAACATTGTGCGCAATCTGAACGAGATTATCAATCTTGGTTCCTCGTTTTATTATTGTTGAACCTAAAGCTGCACGATCAATTGCAACATTTGCACCTAATTCAACATCATCTTCAATTACTACATTTCCTATTTGCGGAATTTTTTGATAAACACCTTTTTCATCAGGATTAAAACCAAATCCATCGCTTCCTATAACAGTTCCGGAATGAATGATAACCCGATTTCCAATTTTACATTTCTCTCTGATACTTATGTTAGAGAAAATTAAACAGTCATTGCCTACTTCTACATTTTCATATAAAACTGTATTATGAAAAATCTTGGTATTATCGCCGATGATACAACCTTTGGAAATAACTACATTTTTACCAAGCGAAACATTCCTGCCTAACTTCGCTTCAGGATGAACATAAGCAGTATTATCAATTCCAGATAAAGGAAATTCTGGTGTGAAAAATTCTCTTAAAATTTTGAAGAATGCTTTTTCAGGAGATTCAACTTCGATGTATGTAAGATCATTTCTGGTTTTATGAAGTTCCGGTTTAACTAATAATGCAGAGGCTTTGGTGGTTTGTTGAAATTTTTCATATGCGGGCAAATAGATAAATGATAAATCACCTGGAGCTGCTTCATCAATTTTTGCAAGTGAATGAATCAGAGTATTCTCATCTCCGGCCACTTTTCCGGAGACAAGTTCTGCAATTTGTTTTACAGTAAGATTAATCATTTAAATTTTTAGTTTAGCGAGAACCTTTGCAGTGATATCATATTTTTCCTTTGCGTAAAGAATCATTATGTCACCGCTTCTGTCAAAAACAAAATCAAGGTCTTCTTCCTGAGCAACTTCTTTAATAGCGTTGAATACTTTATTTTGAACCGGTTTCATTAGTTCATCCTGCTTTTGGAAAAGTTCACCGTTAGTTCCAAATTTTTTCTCACGATATTCAGCAATTTGATTTTCGAGCTTAACAAGCTCAGATTCAGTTTCGGCTCTGGTTTGTTCAGACATAATAAGTTTTCTTTTTTCGTAATCATCGTACTTTGCTTTCCATTCAGATTCAAGTCTGTTTAATTCAGTTTGCCATTCCTGAATCAAAGCATCAAGTCGTTGTCTTGCATCCTGCACATCAGGAAGTTGATCCATAATTGCATTTGAATCAATGTAACCAATTTTTAGTTGAGCAAAAGTTATTGAAGGAATAACCAAGAGAGCCAATAAAATAAACTTTTTCATTTTTTGTACCTGCAGATTTTTCTGAAGGAAAGTTATAATAAAATAAAAAAGTTCTCCCACCAAAAATTATGGGAGAACTTTTCAATTAAAAATTAACTGCCTCGTTTAAGAGTATCTAACACTTTAAAAGTGATATCAAACGCTGAATCAGCATATAGTAAAAGTATATCTCCGCTTTTATCAAATACGAAAGACATACCTTCTTCTTTTGCTACTTTCTGAATTGCTGCATAAATCTTTTTCTTAACTGGGGCAAACAATTCTTCCTGTTTAGCATAAATTTCACCGCTACCTTGCTGGAATTTTTGTTTTCTGAATTCCAGAATTTCCTGTTCCATCTTTACGATTCGCTGCTGAGCTTCAAGTTTCTTTTCGTTAGGCATTGTTTCAGCTTGTTTCTGATAATCCTGAATAGCTAACTGATATGCCTGAGTCATAGAATCAAGCTGAGCAGACCATTTGTTAGTTAATGCATCAAGATCTCCCTGTGCTTTAATTGCTTCAGAATACTGAGTTAAAATAACTTCTGAATCTACATAGCCAATCTTCAAAGGAGCTTGTGCATAAATTGAAGTAGCAAAAAGAACTGCGATAATTAGAAAGTACTTTTTCACCTTTTAATCCTCTTTCTTTATGAGTTGTTTAACAATTATTAAAAACCTTTACCAAACTGAAAATGGAATAACCAGGCCGGATCATTTCCACTTACAGCTTTACGATCAAAACCATAACCAAGATCAAAACCTATCAGACCAATTGGATTAATCAACAATCTTGCACCAAATCCAACTGATCGTCGGAGGTCAAAAATATCTGTTTTTTCAAAACTTTCAAAAACATTACCTGCTTCGGCAAAAGCAAGAATGTAAAGTGGAATTGGCTCAATTGAAACTGCTAATCTTAGTTCAGTTCCGAATTTTGCCATCACTCTTCCACCAATGACTCTGCCATCAACATTTCTTGGGCCAACTGTTCTATCGTCATATCCTCTTAATGATGTTGTTGCGATAATAAGGCCATTTCCTCCCATATAATAAAATTCGAAAGGTTGAATTTTTGTTCCGCGTACAATTTCATCAATGTAACCGAGATCAGCAATTGTATATAAAGTAATTCTGTTTGTATTGAAAAGTCTTCGATACCATTCGGCTGTAAAACCAATTTTAAGATAATCAACATCACCTGGCAATAATGGTCCACCGGATAATTCAGCATCAAGTTGAACTGAAGAACCAATTGATGGGAAAATCGGATTATCTATATCTTTTCTTGCAATAAGACCACCAAGTGTATATTGATTAGCTTTCCCTTCAACATAGAATCCCTGACCTTCAAGAACATTATTGTATTGGTACTTTACACGACCTTGAATATAAAAGAAGTCATCTGGCCAGCGAAGTTTACGTCCTACTCTTATTGTTGCACCAGTTTGTCTTAAGTCGTAAACATATTGCTGACGGGTATCAAAAACTTCTGCACCAACTGAAGTAGGAGTATCGAACAACCATGGTTCAGTAAATCCAAGTGTGAATGTACGATAAAGACTTCCAACACCAAACTGCCAGTTAAAACTTAAAATTTGTCCTCCGCCAAGTCTGAAAGGTTCAGAAATTGAAAAATTGGTAAGTGTAATTCCAACTGCGCCGCTGAAACCGAATGCACCACTATATCCTACTGAAGCATTTAGGTAATCACTTGATTTTTCTTCAACTCGGAATGAAATATCAACTGTGCTATCGCTCGCTAACTTCGTTCCGATTCCTTCAGCACCATAAAGTTTTTCTACATTGAAGTACTGAAGATTTGCAAGATTCTGAATGCTTCTTAGTAGCAATCCACGATTAAAATAATCGCCTGGGATTGTGTAAAGCTCTCGTCGGATAACTTTTTCTTTTGTTTTATCATTACCTTCAATGTCAACCCTGTTTACTGTAAATTGATTTCTTTCTTCAATTCTTATTTCTATATCTACTGAATCTTCGGCAACTTTAATTTCTTTTGGTTGAAGGTTAAATGTCAAATATCCGTTATCCAGATAAAGAGAAGAAACATCGGTTTGTTTTTCGTTACCTCTTAAATTTTTCTCAAACTTTTCAGCATCGAAGATATCGCCTTTAGCTATATCCAATCTTTCAGAGAGAATTTGACTTGGATAAACTGTATTTCCAATCCAAGAAATATTTCTAACTTTGTATTGAGGACCTTCGTAAACTTCCATCCGAATCGTGAGGTCTTTTTTATCATTCGAATAGATCAGAGTATCAGAGACAATTGCTGCATCACGATAACCATTCTTTCGATAAAATTTAACTATTGCCTGCTTATCTTTTTTATAGTTTTCAAAATCAAACTTACCACTTCCCCAGAATTTCCACCATTTTGCTTCATTGATTTCGTCCATTGCTCCTTTTAGGTCATCCTGATCGAATGCCTGATTACCTACAAATTCAATTTTTCTTACACGGACTTCATCACCTTCATCAATAATAAATTTTATAATTACTCTGTCTTTGATTCTTGAAACAAGATCAGAGTATTTGGTATCACCTCTGTCATATCTGAATTCAATCTCGTCAGAAAAATCTTTATCGTTTCTCCATCTTGTAATTATTTCATCTTTAGTTGTATCAGCGGAAAGGAATGTATAAAACTTATCCTGAATGCTGGCACTTAGCAATCCTTCTTTCTCGTACTGCTTTAGAATCTTCTGTTTCAGTTTGGCAATGTCCTGAGGTTTTATAACTGTTCCGCGAAGGAATGTAACATTTTTTTCGAGGTCGCTTGTACTTAGTTCATCATTCCCTTCGAAAATAATTTTTTCGAAGCGCGGATATTCTTCTACTTTTATCAGCAGAAAAATTCCATCACCAATTTCTTTATCAATAAGTAATTGAACATCTTTAAAGATATTCAATGCCCAAAGATTTTTAATCGCATTTATTGTTTTATCACCAGGCACTTGAATCTCGTCATTGACTTTTATACCGCTTGCAGAGATGATTGCATTTGCATCTGCAGTTTTATTACCACTAACTGTAATTCCAAGTACTTTATAAATTTTACTTTGTCCTTGTGCAAAAACAATTTGATAAGAAAATATGAAAGAAATAATTATGAAAAGATTAACTAATCTGAGAAGGAAGTTTTTCTGCATTCGTAACGCCTTTTGAGTTGACTTCTTTTTTAATTTGTTCACTAACTTTGCCAAATCTTCTTTCGCGCTTTTGAAAAGCACGAATAGATTCATATAAATGATGCCTGTTAAAATCAGGCCAGTAAATATCTGTAATTACAAATTCCGAATAAGCAATCTGCCATAAGAGAAAATTGCTTACTCTGAATTCGCCGCTTGTTCTTATAACAAGATCAGGATCCGGTAAATCTTTTGTAGTTAAAAACTTTGAGAATAATTGCTCGTTTATTTCATCGGCTTTAATGTCACCCTTTTCAACTGCTCTGGAAATTTTTTTCACCGCTTCAAGAATTTCCCATCTACCGCTGTAGCTGAGAGCAAGATTAAGAACCATCTTTTTGTTATTCTTAGTTCTTTCGATATCAGCTTTCAATTGTTTTTGCACTTCGTAAGGAAGTGCATCTGTGTCACCAATGGTTGTGAGCTTAATATCATTTTCACAAAGTTCATCAACACGATCTTTCAAACTGTTAAGCAGCAACCGCATCAATGTTGAAACTTCTTCTTTAGGTCTTTTCCAGTTTTCAGTTGAAAAAGTATAAAGGGTTAAATACTTAACTCCGATTTCAGCGCAAGCTTCAACAATGTCTTTGACGGTATCAACACCTCTTTTGTGCCCGGCAACTCGTGGTAATCCTCTTTTTTTTGCCCATCTGCCATTTCCATCCATTATAATGGCGATGTGCTTTGGAATTTCACCAGATTTTTTTAGCTCTTGCTGCAGCTTTTCATCAAAAGCTGGTTTTTTCTTACTCAATTTCAAATCCTATTAATGATTGAGCGTGTAAAGTTAAATTCGGAGGGTTAGAAAATCAAGAAACTAATCAGTAGTATTATTCGGCTTGATTAATAATAAATGACAAGATATGCAAATCAGTTATGAGAAAAGTATGTTATTATTTTTTCTTCTTGCTGTTTGCTCTGAGTTTCGTCTGTCAATAATCTGAATCAAACGGATGTTTTTCCTTACTTCATCCGGTAAAGTTTCTAAAATACTTTTTGCCATTTTATAATTTTTGAATGATACTCCTACAAACAGAGCTACTTTCTTTCCATTGAACTTTGTTTGTCTGGTTGAAAGATAAACGATTTTATTCTGAGTTTTTTTAAGGTCGAAAAAATCTTCATCAGTTAAAACAATACCAATTGCAAAGGAATCATTATATCTTGCAATAACATCAACATCGTAAATGCCCACTTTATCAGGTTCAGGCAAATAAGTGCCATATTTTCTTGAAACAGTCATATAACCTCTTTTCCAGAATTGCTCAATGAGAGCATCAACATCTTTTCTTTTGTCGTAATTCATTTTAACCTCCTTTATGAAGCCATTGGAATTATTGGAATAATGGGTGAAAATTTATAATCCCTGAAAACTTTAATGTTAGCCATTTTCCTGAAATCAAATTTTTTTACTTCGTTAGATGATGAAACTTTTGCATATAAAACTTTATTACCGTTTCTATCCCGACTTATATAATAAGGTTCAACAACCCATTGATAAAGTCCGTAGTAGAATCGGATTTTACTTCGGGATTTTATTGCTTCACGAAAAATTTCTGTTTTCATATAAACTCCTTTTTTAGTTAAACCATCTTAAAACACCAATTACTTTACCGACTAAAGAAAAATTATTTCTTTCAGTAATAACAATTGGTTGATACTTTTCGTTCTGTGGAATAAGAAAAATTTTATCGTTTTTCTTTTCATAATTCTTAACCGTAATTTCATCATCAACTCTTGCAACTACAATATCATGCTGTGATACTTTTTCATTTGGATTAACAATAACCAGATCACCTTCAAATATTCCAGCATTAATCATACTATCTCCTGTAACTTTAAGTGCGAAACAGTCCTTATTATTTTTAAAGAAGTTAGAGTCAATTGCAATTGTTCCCTCAAGATTTTCTTCTGATAAAATCGGAGAACCTGCTGCGACTCTTCCGACAACAGGTATTGGGATTATCTTTGAGTTAAAATTTGTTCTCTCTAATTCGTATTCATTCGAAATTTTATTTAAAGTTATTGCCCGACTTGCAAAGCTTTCTATTTTCAGATAACCCTTTTTCTTTAATGCATCAAGATGCCGCTTTACACCAAATGTTGAAGCTAAACCAAAATTTGACGCAATCTCTCTAAGTGTTGGCGGGAATCCATTATCAGAGATGAATTTCTGAATGAAATCTAAAATTTCTTTTTGACGATCAGTTAATTTGTTTTTCATATTATATGCTCATTTGTTCACTACAAATATAGTGCACGAGTGTTCACTTGTCAAGAGATTTTTTGAAGAAAATTTTAGGAATTTCATATCTGTCCAAAATAAATTGAACTCACTCTAGTCTCTCTCTTTCACATAGTGATGGCTATGCCAAAAAAGAGAGAGACTTACCATCAATAAAACGACATATTATTAGGTTCTGTCAGAATATTAACATTAAGTCATAGGTTTTAATAAGTCCTTCTCTTTGTAAGAGAAGGGTTGGGATGAGTTCTCAAATTGTATAAAATCATTAGAATATTTTAATTATTCTAAAGAATTTTTTATTTGATAATTTATTTTGGACACTATTGAGGAATTTGAGAAATGAAAAAAGGCATCAAAAATTTTGATGCCTTTAAGAATTTAAAATAATATGATTATCAAACTTCTACACTTTTCTTTTCAACTTTAAATATCCAGTTGTGCGTATCTTCTTTTTCACCGTAATGAATAGCTGTTAATTCATTAAAAAGTTTAAGATCAAGTTCACCAACCTTACCATCATTAATTATCATATCTTTTCCTTTGTAAGATAATAATCCGATTGACGAGATAATTGCTGCTGTACCTGTACCAAAAACACCAACCAGATTACCGGAATCATATGCATCAATTACTTCACGCATTGAGATTAATCTTTCATTAACTTTTAATCCCCATTCATTTAATAACTGAATAACTGATCTTCTTGTAATTCCGGGAAGTATTGAACCAGTGAGCTTGGGCGTTGCCACTTCATTTTTGAAATGAATGAAGATATTCATCGTTCCTACTTCTTCAATGTATTTTTGTTCGACTCCATCTAACCAGAGAACCTGAGTAAAACCTTTTTGAGCAGCTTCTTTGGCAGCGAGTAAACTGGCAGCATAATTAGCAGCAGTTTTGCATTCACCTAAACCTTTTCGTACAGCTCTAACATAATCATCCTGAGCAAGAATTTTAACTGGTTTAAATCCTTCAGGATAATAAGCCCCAACCGGTGAAAGGATAATTATAAATTTATAATTGTAAGAAGGTCGTACACCCAAAGCCGGATCTGAACCAAACATAAAGGGTCTTATATAAAGAGCTTCCCCTTTATTTGTAGGAATCCATTCGCTGTCTATTGCAATTAGTTCTTTCATAGCTTCAAGAACAAAATCAGTATCAATAGCCGGCATACAAATTCTTTTAGCCGAATTATTCATTCTTTCGAGATGAGCATCTGGTCTGAAAATCTGAATCTCATCATCAGCTGTTCTGAAAGCTTTAAGTCCTTCAAAAATGGTTTGTCCATAATGAATGAAAGATGTAGCGGGATGTAAATAAATTTCACTGAGAGGTTTTATAGTTGCGTTGTGCCATCCAAGCTCTTCAGTATAATCCATTTCAAACATATGATCAGTAAAGTACTGTCCAAAACCTAATTTCTCAGGAAGGGTTATTTTATTTTTTCTTTCTTTTAACTGATATGTGATTTTGTTTTTCATAAAAAAGTCCTTCCAAAATTTTAAATGCTTTATACGTTATTTAAAGAAAATAAAGAACAAAAGAAACAAAATTCGTTACAAAGAATTTGCTGATTGCTAAATAATAACTCTCTAAAAAATCAGCATCCAAAGAACATAATCCAGAATTAAAATTAGTGCTGCTGATACAACAAAAGATCTAATGGTTGATAAACCAACACCCTCTGCACCACCTTCAGTTCTGAAACCTATATGACAGCCTAATAAAGCCGTAACTCCGCCGAAGAAAATTGTTTTAATTAATCCGGCAACCAAGTCGCCCATAATGAAAAATCTCTTGACCGAATTGAAAAACACTGCAAATGAAACTCCAAGAAAATAATTTGAAACTATATAAGCACCCAGCACAGCAATTGCATTAGCGAAGATTACGAGAATTGGCATCATTATGATTGCTGCGAGAAATCTCGGCATAGCAAGAAATCTGATTGGACTAATTGCCATCGTTTCCAAAGCATCAATTTGTTCGGTAACTTTCATTGTGCCGAGTTCTGCTGCTATAGAAGCTCCAACTCGTCCCGCAATTACTATTCCGGTTAAAACCGGACCCAACTCTGTAATTATCGCACGACTTGTTGCACCACCTAAAAATGATAACGGAGCAATTCCTTTTAATTGATATGCAGCTTGCCAAGCAGAAACCGCACCAGTAAATATTGCAATTATTAAAACTAATGGTAATGAATTAACTCCGATATGTTCCATTTGAAACAAGATTAATTTTCTGCTGCGCGGTATTTGAGGAAAGAATTTTATTATGCTTCCTAATAAATTTGAAACTTGCCCGAACTCCTGAAAAAATCCAAGAGTTTTATACCCTAATTTTTGTAAGAATTTAGAAATCAAAATAATTCTTATTTTTTTGTTACAGAAATTTAATTAAAGCTGTTCTTTCAAAGAAGGAAATTCGTTAAGGTTTCTATAACAATACATTTAACCAAAAAGAGACAATTAAGTGTTTAACTATTGTTAAATAATCATTATTATTTGGGTGTTTATTGGCTTTTTTTATTAGTTATGTGGCACATAAGTTATTTTTATCAGAGAGCTGGGCTTAAACCATTTCAAAAAATTTTTTTAATTAAATGCTGAAAAGTTGGAGAATAAATTTAGAAATAGTGCAGAAAAGAACTTTGATTTGAAGTCATTTGAGATATTAAATGACCTTCCAATAGGTATTATTATCACAAACAGCAATCTGGAAATTGAGTTCGTTAACAGAACATTTCTTAACCTGGCTGATTTCTATAATCTTAGAGTTCCGGCAAATTTAATTTCACAAAGCATCTTTTCTCTTCCGATTATTTTTTCATCTCAAATAAAAGATGAAATTGAATTTCTTTTGCAAGGTTATCCTTTCGAAAAGGAAATTGTTAATCAGGATATTCAGAACAAAGGGATTGTCCGGCTGATAATTAAAGGCACACCACTTTTTGATAAAGATGAGGTCAGCGGTGCTGTTTTTGTGATAGAAGATATTAAAATTGTTCTCGATGCAGTTTCGGATTACAGGAAAAAACTTAGTCATCTGCAAAATGTAATTGAAAAAAGTTATGATTTTTATTTTGTAATGGCTGATGATTTTTCTGTTATTCAACATTCAAAAAATCTTCCTGAGGATTTTAGCTACATCACAGAAATTTCAGGATTCAATGATTTTAAGAATATTCTTTCTCCTCAAAGTAATTTTGAATTAATTCAAAACCTTGAAAAATGTTTAAGCACAAAAGATGTTACTTCTCTTATTTGCGAAACAGTAAATAAAATAAAGTATGAAATCAGGATTATTCCTGTTACAAATCTTAAAGAAGAAATTCTTCTCTTCTATTTGTTCTTCAGAAATATTGCAGACAAACCATCTGACCAGATTCCGGATTCAATTCTAAGTGAAGAGCTGAATTACTACAAATCTTTGTTCAACGCATTTGATGAAATTGTTTTAGTGTATGATAAAGATTTCAGAATTAAATTCCTTAATTCTAAAGCTGAAGATTATACAGGAAAAAAGGTAACTGAATTATACGACAAACAAGTCGGTCAGTCCTTAAAATTTTTATCAAAAGATTTTCTGAAAGAAATTGAGGAAAAATTAAAATCAAAACCTTATCATAAAACAATAATAACAGAGTATGATGAGTTCAGGAATAAAATTGTTTTTGAATGCTCTTTTGCAAAGTTGGAGGATGATGACAAACTCACTATAGTAAAGTGCGAAGAGATTACTTCAAAGATTCATTTTGAAGAAAGTCTTATCGCTTCATTGAAAGCAATGAAGCAGACTATTCTAAAAGCACCGCAAATGATTTGTCAGGTTGATTTGAATGGACAAATTCTATTTGCTAACGAGGCTTTAACTTTTACACTTGGCTACACTGAAGAAGATTTACTTAACACTACATTATACAATCTTATTGATCCTGCTTACTTTGAGAAAAATGTATTCGAGCTTTCGGCATTCAGCTCAAAACCATCAAGCGAAATTGAACTTCCTGTCAAAACAAAATGGGATACGATAATTACTCTTCAATCAGTATTCATTCCTGTTTTCGATGAGCTGGGAAATTTGCAACACATCAGCTGCTATTTTAATCATCTTGAAGAAATTAAATCTAAAGAGAAAGAACTTCTGCTTTATCAGTCGCTTGTTGAAGCATCTCACGATGGAATCGCTCTTGTTCAGGATGGAAGAATTATTATTGCAAATAAATCTTTTGCAAACATCTTCGGCTATGATTTCGGTGAAGAATTGTTGAACAAAGAAATTCTTGATCTTTCTTCAAATGATGATATAATAAAAGTGGCAGAATACTTCCGATTACTGGAAAGGAAAAAAGAAGCTCCGGCAAGATTTGATTTTTTAGGAAAGAAAAGAGATAACTCTTATCTGCACACAGAAATTTCTGTCGGAACTTTTGATGTGGATAAAAATACTTACATTGTACTTATAGCAAGAGATATTACTGAAAGAATCCGTGCACAAAGAGCAATCAGAGAATCGGAAGAAAAGTATCGTAACATTACTGAAAACATTGACGACTTTCTTTTTACATTCGAAAGAATCGGATTCAGCTTAAGACCTGTTTTCTGTACTTCATCAATTCAGAAAATAAGTGGTTATACTCAAACTGATTTTCTATCTGACTCAAAATTATTCCTGAAAATTATTCATCCGGATGACTTTAAAGCTCTTAAACCAAAACTGATGAGTTTGCTGAAAAGCAGAATTCAGCTTTCAGGCGAGTTCGAGTTCAGAATTATAAATAAACAAGGAAATATTGTTTGGGTAAGAACTAAACTTAATCTGATTCGTTCAGGAACAGGAAGAATACAGAAATTATTCGGACTTGTCAGTGATATTACTTTCAGAAAAAGAGCCGAAGAAGAACTTCGTAAGTCAACTCAGAATCTTATCAAGCTCAATGAAACCAAAGACAGATTTATTTCCATCATTTCACACGACCTGAGAACTCCGTTTAGTTCAATTCTCGGTTTTACAGATTTACTCGAAAATGATGACGAACTTTCCGAAGAAGAACGAAAGCAATACATCAAGTATATTCAGGAAGCTTCCCGTTCAATGCTTTCATTGGTTAATTCATTACTAGACTGGACAAGACTTCAGACAGGAAGAATAAGGTTTGAACCACAGAAAGTTAACATTACTGAAATTATAAATGATTCCATTTCTGCGTTGCGCGGCTCTGCAATTCAAAAGCAGATTGAATTACAATCCAAAGTAAACAATGATTTGTATTTGTTCGTTGATAAGAGTTTAATCATTCAGGTATTCAATAATCTGATTTCGAACGCAATAAAATTCACTCATAGCAACGGAACCGTAACAATAAGCGCTTCGCCGGCAGAAAATAAAAGATTTATAAAATTCAGTGTGAGAGATACAGGAATTGGAATTCAGCCGGAAGATTTACAAAAATTATTTAAAGTCGATTCAAAATTCACAACAGAAGGAACTGCCGGCGAAAAAGGAAGTGGACTTGGTTTATCATTAGTTAAAGAAATTATTGAAAAACACGGCGGACAAATCTGGGTTGATAGTAAACCCGGCGAAGGTTCTGATTTTCAATTCACCTTGCCTCTTGCTTCGGCAAACATTCTGATTGTTGATGATAGCAAAACAGACCGATTACTCTATTCAAAAATTCTTAAGAATATTACTCCTGAGTATGAAGTTGAAGTTGCATCAAATGGAAAAGAAGCATTGGATAAAATTCTTAGTTCTCCACCAGCACTTGTAATTACTGATCACGGAATGCCTGTAATGAACGGCTATGAGTTCGTTAAAGAATTGAAAAAATCGGATATAAAAGACAAGCCGCCTGTTATTGTATTAAGCAGCGATATTGACAGAAGTATTGCCACTGATTATCACGAACTTGGAGTTGAGTTTGTTTTTCAAAAGCCTGTTAACTTAAGCAGCTTTAAACAAGCTGTGGAAAAATCACTTCAGAAAGGATTGTCAGGTATTTAGCTGAAAGCTTTAAAACTCTGCAAACGAAAAAAGGCAAGCTTAAAAACTTGCCTTTAGTTTTCAGATAAATTAATTAAAATCAATTCGTTTTATTAGAACCAACCATATTAACACTAACTTCAACTTCTTCAGCTACTTTCTGTCCAACAATTTTATTCTTAACTCCGAATTCAGAAAGTTTTACTTTGAATGTTGCCTGAACACCGAGTAAATCTCCTGGTGCTCTGGATTTTGTTTGCTCGCTTTCATCAAGATAAGTTAGTGTTGCGTTTGCTGTCATTTCTTTTGTTACACCTTTAAGAGTAAAATCTCCAACAACTTTTAGTTCCAATTTGTTATCAGCGAGTTGCTTTACATCTGTGACTCTCTTAATTGTAAAAGTAATTTCAGGATATTTTTCTGCATCAAGCCAATTTTCACTTCTTAAATGCTCATCTCTTAAATCAATACCTGTTTTAAGTGATGCAACTGATACAGATATTTTTCCTTTTAAAGTTTTAATATCACTCACATTAAAAGAAGCAGTACCTTTAACATCGTTGGAAAGACCTCTGATATCTTCAAGTGGAGTTGTACTGAAAAACGATGCCTGATTTCTTCCGCCTTTATCAGTAAAGTTAAATGTTTGTTCACCGCTTGCTTTTACCTTAAATCCTTGTGCGAATGAAAATGAAGTAAAAAGAATTAAAAGAACAGTGATTGATGACAAGATTTTTTTCATAATGTTTCCTTTCGTTTGTTTTTGAATAAGTATATTAAAATTCCAGATATAACTGCAATCGCAAGAGAAATAGCGCCGGCATAGTCAAGACCAAATATAAATTTATCAACATATTGTTTATTCTCTACACCAAGCATTCTATCCAACTCGGTAGTTTTATCAACAAGAACCTGAGTTTTGGTGAATAATTCGGCTCCCTGCGAATACCAATAACCCAACACAACAATAATCAAAATAATTCCAATTGTTAAAGTTAATTTTTGTTTTGCATTCATTTATACCTCTGCTTATGTGGTAAAGTTTAATTGCTCATCACTATTAGTTAAATTTGAGGGCAAATTGAGACAATCTTTTTTAAATTTCATTTGAATGTTATAACAGATAAACATTTATATCAAGTTCAATTAAATTCACACTTTATCAGGAACATCGTTAAATGAATAAAAATTATGATTTAATATTTATCGGTGGTGGAATAGTTGGAACTGCTTCTGCTTTGCAACTATTGCTAAAGAAAAATCTCCGCATCTTGTTACTTGAAGCCGAGGATTCTCTTGCCCGTCATCAAACAGGAAATAATAGTGGCGTAATTCATTCAGGACTTTATTATAAACCTGGTTCATTAAAGGCATTGAATTGTACTCGAGGACGAGAAATGCTTTATGAATTTTGTCAGAAGCATTCAATTCCCTTTGATAGATGCGGTAAAATTGTTGTAGCAACTGATGAATCTGAAATACCAGCTTTAAGAATGCTTGAAGAAAGAGGAATTGCAAATGGCTTGGTTGGGATTAAAAGATTAACCAAAGAAGAAATAAAAGAATATGAACCTTATGCGAATGGAATTGAAGCACTTTATATTCCTCAAACCGGCATTGTTGATTATGTTGCTGTAACAAACAAATATGCAAAACTAATAATAAAAAATGGAGGTGAGATAAAGTTGAATGCAAAGGCAACAAGTATTAAGGTGACTTGCAATGAAATTGTTGTCGTAACTGAAAACGATGAATTCAAAGCAAAGTATCTGGTTAATTGTGCCGGCTTATATTCTGATAAAGTTGCACGGATGAGCGGAATAAATCCAGATGTAAAAATTATTCCGTTCAGAGGCGAATACTATGAATTGAAAAAAGAAAAACAACATCTGGTAAAAAATCTAATTTATCCTGTCCCCGATCCGCAGTTTCCATTTCTTGGAGTTCATTTCACCAGAATGATTCACGGCGGTGTTGAAGCAGGACCCAATGCTGTACTTGCTTTCAAAAGAACAGGTTACAAAAAAACCGATATTGATCTATCACAAATTGCTGAAATGATTTTTTATTCTGGTTTCTGGAAAATGGCAAAAAAATATTATAAGATGGGCTTTGAAGAGTTCAGAAGATCTTTCAGCAAAAAACTTTTTGTGAAATCTCTTCAGAAATTAATTCCCGATTTAACAGAAGATGATATTGTTCCCGGCGGTTCTGGCGTCAGAGCACAAGCGTTAGATCTAGATGGTAAATTGCTTGATGATTTCAGAATTATTCAAACAGATAAAATGATTCATGTTCTTAATGCTCCGTCGCCGGCTGCAACTGCTTCCTTAAGCATTGGTGATACAATTTCCGATATGATTATTAAAAATTTCAAGTTGAATTAAGATGAAAATTGACTTAACACAAATTGCAGATCAATCTCTCAAATCATCTCATCAAAAGTTAAAAGAGTTTTTCAATTCAGTATTAAAAAAGGTTACTTCAAATCAAAGTGGTTCTACTATTCGGGTTTTATTTCAGGAAACAGAAACAGAACTTAAAAGAGAAATTCTTATTGAAGATATTAAACAAATAACAGAAGCACAGACATTTGAAAGAGCAAAGTACTACTTAAATCGTCTTATAAAAAGTTTAACTGAAGTAAAACGGTCAAAGATTAACGACCTTAACTTAAATCGTTGGAAAGAATATGATGATTTAATTACTGACAGTTTATGGATTTTTAATAAACGAGATAACTCCGGGGCTCACAATGCTTCTTACTGGGGAAATTTTATTCCACAGATTCCAAATCAACTGCTTAAGCGCTATACTAAAAAAGGCGATTGGGTTCTTGATCCATTTGCCGGCAGCGGAACAACTTTAATCGAATGTAAAAGACTTGGCAGAAATGCTCTGGGAATTGATTTATCAGTTGAGGCAACAGACTTATGTAAAACAAATGTTGAAAGAGAGAAAAATCCCTTTAGCGTTCTCACAGAAATAATAAATGATGACAGCGCAAAAATTGATTTAAAGAGTCATCTTAACAGATTTCATACGAAAAATTTTCAATTCATCATAATGCATCCACCATATTGGGATATAATTAAATTCACACAACAGAAAAATGATTTATCAAATGCACAAAATGTGAATGAATTTCTTAAGATGTTCAGTGATGTGTTAAATAATATTTCACCGTATCTTGAGAAGAAAAGATATCTTGCAGTTGTTATTGGTGATAAATATTCAAATGGTGAATGGATTCCATTAGGATTTTTAACAATGCAGGAAGTACTTAAAAACAATTTTAAGCTCAAGTCAATTATTGTTAAAAACTTTGAAGACACAACTGCTAAACGGAATCAAAAAGAACTCTGGCGTTATCGTGCATTAGTCGGTGGCTTTTACATCTTCAAGCACGAATACATTTTCTTATTTCAGAAGAAATGAGAACACTCAATGAATTCACAATCAAAGTAAGAAATAATTTTTGATAGAAGAATTATTACAAATACAATCAGAACTGCAGAAAAGACTTTCCTATCCTTACAAATGGATGCAAAAGCAAAATGATTATTTTGATAACAGAACAAATTTTATCTATCATACAAAAACACTTGAAGAAGTTCTGACTGAAATAGAGAAACGTTTTAAGTCTGATGAAAATTTTCAGTTATATTTTAATTATGCACTTAACAGATGGTTTAATTTTTGGTCTGCTATTGCAATTGAAAAAATTTTTTGTTCACTGCCGGATGTTAAGCCGGCATTTAACCATAAAGACAGATTAAAAGATTTTTCCATTAAAGGAATAACTTTCGATCATAAAACAACTGTGTTTCCAAAAAAATTTAATGAAACAATTGATCACGCAAAGAAGAATCCATTAACTTTAATTAAATGGCTTTATGAAAATCAATCGGGACAAAAAAGAAGACATTTTCACAACAGATTATTTATTTTGCTTTACAGTAGTAATGGTGAGCATTGGAAACTTAAAGCTGAAATTTTCTGGTTAAAAGAAATTATTGAATATTATCTTTCTGAGTTTGATCCAAATAAATTATTTTCACTTAAGCTAAGAAAAGAGTTTACAACTTTGACTGATATAATCTGGGCAATTAAATAAAGGAAAAGTAAATGAGAAAAATTTTTTATTTGATTTTTGCTGCACTTCTTTTTTCAATTTATAGCTGTGGGGATTCCGGCAAAGATTTTACTGATGAACAGCCAACCGGTAAAACTGATTTTACAAAAAGATATGGAATCAAATCAGCAATTGTTGAATACACAATTACAGGTTCTCAATCAGGCACTAAAACTTTATACTTTGATAATTGGGGAATGCGTCAGGCCGAGTATACAAATTCAGTTTTAGAGATTGGAAACTTCAGTAAAAGTATAAACATTCTGAATATTGTAAAAGATGATGCAAACTATATTATTGATTTGGAAAGAAAGACAGGAACTAAAACAAAAAATCCGGTAAAGAAATTAGTTGCCGAACTACAAAATCAAAAAAGTTTCGGAGAATTTGGGGAACAGATTTTACTCAAAGCCGGAGCAATGAAAATTGGTCAGGAAGAATTTCTTGATAAGGATTGTGAGATTTATGAAATAAAAAATACCGGAACTAAAATGTGGATCTGGAAATGGATTCCTTTAAAAACAATTACTAAACTTGGTGGAGTTGAAATAAACAGCGTTGCAAAAAAGATTGAAGTAAATGTTAATGTTCCTGAAGAAAAGTTTACACCGCCAGACAATGTTACAATTACAGAAGTAGATCTTGATGATATTGAAAATCAGTTAAGGCAGCAATCAAAATGATCAGCTTTCTTCCTGTTGGTGGTGGAAATGAAATTGGTGCAAACTGTTTCTATCTAAATATAAATGGTAATGGAATAATTCTCGATTGTGGAATACATCCTCAGAAAACCGGTTTTGAATCACTACCGAAATTTGAACTGCTGGAAAATAAATCAACAGATTATGTTCTCATTACACATGCACATCAGGATCATATTGCAGCACTTCCATTTCTGATAAAAAAATTTCCTCACTTAAAAATCTACAGCACACCACAAACACGTGCTTTAGCAGAGCTTACTCTGCATAATGCTGTTTCAATTCTTAAGAAAGAAATTTCTGATGAACAGTTTGAATTTTACTCACACGATGAAGTTGACCTGCTCATAAAGATGATAAACTATAACGAATATGAAAAAGAATTTCTTCTTCAATCTTTTCATCAGAATAAAGAAGCAAATGTAATTGCTAATTTTTATGATGCCGGACATATTCTTGGTTCAGCAGGAATTTTACTTGATAATAATGGTTACAAAATTTTTTACACTGGTGATATAAATCTATCCCATCAGGCAATTCAAACCTCAGCATTATTACCAAAGACAAAAGTAGATACTCTCATACTTGAGACAACTTACGGCGCAACTGATTCATCAAAACTTTTCAGCTGGCAAAAAGAAGCAGAGCGTTTTGCCAAAGAAGCTAATAAGATTTTAACTTCAGGCGGTTCTATTCTTATTCCTGTTTTTGCGCTTGGCAAACTTCAGGAGTTACTTGCAACAATCTGGTTGTTAATGCTAAAAGGCAAACTCTCTCAGGTTGATATTTTTACTGGTGGAATCGGAACAAAAATTAATCGCGTATATGATTATAATAGGTATGTGGTTAATCGCGTTGATAAAGAATTTGAACTCAGTTCAATTCCTCAGAATGATTACTCACAACTAAACTCACCTGATGATTTATTCAAAAATCCATCAATAGTTCTTGCATCAAGCGGAATGATGATTAAAGGTACAACTTCTTATGACTTAGCAAAAAGATTTTTACTTCAGAGAAATTCTGCAATCTTTACTGTTGGATATATGGATGAAAACACTCCGGGCTATAAGATTGCAAATTCAAGAAAGGGAGAAAAAATTTTTCTTGAGGAATCTGATAAGGCAATTGAAGTAAAATGTGAAATAAAAAATTTCAGATTTTCTGCCCATGCAAAAAGAGAGGAGCTTATATCAATTGTTAAAAAACTGAAACCTGAAAATGTAATTCTTGTTCATGGTGATGAAGAAGCAATCAATTGGATGGGAAAAGAAATTTTATCTAATTTCAAAGGAACAAAAGTTCACGCAACTAATTGCTGTAAAGAAATAGTTTTATAAAATCAAAGAATAATGAATTCTTATTCTTTGTATATTTGTACAAATAAATTTCATTCTTTATGAGAATGAACATTCCTACAACTACTTATCAGGAGGAGTCATGTCTCAAGTACTTAAAAACAAGCTCAAAGAAAAAATTGAAGGATGGCGTCCAAGAACTGCCCGATTGGTAAAGGAATTTGGCAATGTAAAAATTGATGAAGTGACAATCGGACAAGTAATCGGTGGTGCAAGAGATATCAAATGTCTTGTAACTGATATTTCTTATCTCGATCCCTTTGAAGGAATTCGTTTCAGAGGTTTAACAATTCCTGAGGTTCTCGAAAAACTTCCAAAGGTTCCCGGCGGTGAAATGCCCTATGTTGAAGGATTTTTCTACTTTCTTTTAACTGGTGATATTCCATCAATGAAAGATGTAGAAGAAGTTGCTGAAGAGTTTAAGAAAAGACAGGAAGTTCCGCAGTATGTTTTTGATATGTTGAAAGCTTTACCAAAAGATTCTCATCCGATGGCATTGCTTTCTGCTGCAATTGTTTCAATGCAGAGAGAATCAATATTCTTCAAAGAATATGAAGAAGGTAATCTTCATAAAAATGATTATTGGGATCCGACTTATGAAGACTCTTTAAATCTTCTAGCAAAACTTCCTCGAATTGCTTCGTTCATCTACAGATGGAAATATAAAAATGGCGACATAATTCCTTCTGATCCAAATCTTGATTGGGGCGGAAACTTTGCTCATATGATGGGAATTCCGAAACCTTATGATGATGTTTCACGAATGTATTTTATTCTTCACAGTGACCACGAAAGTGGTAATGTTAGTGCTCACGCCGGACATTTGATTGCATCTGCACTGTCAGATATTTACTACTCAATTTCCGGAATGGTAAATGGTCTTGCCGGTCCTTTGCACGGTTTAGCAAATCAGGAAGTGCTTAAATGGATTCAGGAAATTTATGAAAAGAAAGGCGGCAAGGTTCCAACTGAAGAAGAGATGAAGCAATTTGTTTGGGATACATTAAAATCCGGTCAGGTTATTCCTGGGTTTGGTCATGCTGTATTAAGAAAAACTGATCCTCGCTACACTGCTCAAAGAGAATTTTGTCTGAAACATTTACCGGATGATCCTTTGTTCAAATATGTTGATTTACTTTATAAGGTTGTTCCTCCAATTTTATTAGAACAAGGAAAAGCAAAAAATCCATGGCCAAATGTTGATGCTCAATCCGGTGTAATTCAATGGTATTATGGCTTAAGAGAATATGACTTCTACACTGTATTGTTTGCTGTTGGACGAGCTCTTGGAGTTTGTGCTAACATAATCTGGGATCGTGGTCTTGGTTATCCGATTGAAAGACCAAAATCAGTTACAACAGAAATGCTTGAAGAAGCAGCCGGAATTAAAAAATAATTTTTTTAAGAATGAGTCGAGGTTGTCTCATAAGACACAATTTGTCATCCTGAGCCTGCCTGACGGCAGTCAGGCTTGTCGAAGGATGACATTATATTGTACAATCACACTTCGACATCCGTCAGCTGACGGATCAGTGTGACAGTAAAAATTACTTTTGAGACAACCTCGATAGAGAATGCAGTTTATTTTATTTCTCTGATGCCTCAGAAATCTTTGTAATCCCAAATAACTCTGAGGCATTTTTCATTTGCCATTTCAATGATATAATTTTAATACAAACTCTCACAAAAATTTTTTAACAATGAATAATAATTTGAAAACTCTTTCCGAAATTCTTCTTGCCGGAAAATCTGCTACAGAAAAAGATGATTATAAAAATGTAGTATTTGAGCTGATTGCATTCTTTAAAATTTATTATGAATCTGGTGTAAATGATTCTGATTTTCAGAATCTGTTAACTAATCTCATTGGCAGCGGTTTCGACAAAGATTTGATGAATGAAATTCCAGTTGATTTGTTTTATTCAATTGGAAACAAGCTTTTAAATTCCGGCGAAGATAATCATACAATTATTCATTCTTATCTTAATCTTTTCAGATATTCAGAATTTCTGAAAAGAATTTATGACGATAAAAAGTGGGAAGAATTAATTCTTCAGCTTATTATTAAAAGCAATTTTACTTTTGATAAACTTTTCGAACAAAGAGTAAAACAATACGAACAAAAAAATCTTTTCAGAATAATTGAAGGTGAGAGAACTACCGATTATTCGTGGGAGATTGTAAATAATAAAATTAATGAATACAAAAAATCTCTCTCTGTTTTGCTATCTGAAAACGATGAGGAAACTTTTGTTGCGTTTTTACTTGATAATTCTCTTGATATGATTTTGCTTGATCTTGCCTGTCTAACTTCCGGTGTTGTTAATATTATGATACCGGCTAATTCAGTTCCTCAGCACATTGAATTTATTCTTAACCAAACCAAAGCAAAATACATTTTTGTTGATGATGAAATTCAGCTTTCAAAAATAAAATCAGTAAAGAATAATCTCATCTATCTGAAGAAAGCAATCCTGCTTAAAGGTTTGTCAGTTGATGAATATGTAATTCACTTCGATGATTTTCTTAATTTGAGTTCAGACATTTCAAAGACAGAAATATTACAAAAGAAAATCAGCACTGATTCACTTGCTACGATAATGTACACTTCAGGAACAACAGGCGATCCGAAAGGAATAATGTTTTCTCATCTTAACATTGTTTACAAACGATTCTGCAGAGCAATGGCAATTCCTGAAATCGGTGAGTCCGACAGATTTCTGTCTTACCTTCCGCTTTATCATACATTCGGAAGATGGCTTGAAATGACCGGCTCTATCTTCTGGGCTGCAGAATACATCTTTATGGAAAATCCTTCCATTGAAACAATGATAAATAATTTCAGATTAGTTAAACCATCTGTTTTCATCAGCATTCCTAAAAAATGGATGCAGCTTTATGAAGCAATAACAAGCAAAGTTGATATTGAAGCCGAAGATGATAAAAAGATTAAAGAAAGCGTTGATGAATTAACCGGAGGAAATCTTAAATGGGGACTTTCTGCTGCCGGTTATCTTCCTGCAGAAATTTTTCAATTCTTTCAGAGATATGGAATTGAACTGATGAGCGGTTTTGGAATGACCGAAGCTACCGGTGGAATTACTATGACACCACCACATAAATATAAACCTGATTCACTTGGCAAAGCATTGCCCGGCATACAGATTAAAGTTGCTGACGATGGCGAATTGCTTATTAAAGGTGCTTATGTGATGATGGGTTATTTTGGTGAGGATCCTGAAAAAACTTTTGTTGATGGCTGGCTTCCAACAGGTGATTTAATGTCGATGGATGAAGATGGTTTTATAGAAATTGTTGATCGGAAAAAAGAAATTTATAAGAACATTAAAGGTGAAACGATTGCCCCGCAGAAAATTGAAAATCTTTTCCGTGATTTCGAAGCTGTAAAACAGATTTTCCTTGTTGGTGACCATCTTCCTTATAACACAGTATTGATTTATCCGGACATTGAATCAGATACTTCACCAATTAAAAAATTAGATGAGAAACAAAGACAGGAATATTTTGCTTCGCTAATAGTTTCGGTAAATAATTTTCTCGCACCGTTTGAAAGAATTGTTGACTTCAGATTAACTGACAGACCTTTTACTCTCGAAGCAGGTGAGCTTACTCCAAAAGGAACCTTTAAGCGAAGAGTTATAGAAAAGAATTTTTCAGAATTGATCAATTCGATGTACGAAAAGAATTACATCAAACTTAAATCAGAAGCATTGCACATTAAAATACCTTCCTGGCTTTTAAGAGAGATAGGAATATTAAGTCGTGATATTCATTTTAAAGATAAGAACATAGTAATACCCAAATTGAATAAAAGTCTTTATGTAGAAGCAATAAATGAAGAAGAAAATATTTACAGAGTTGGCTCGTATGCTTATAAGTTCAGAACCAACACCATTGACCTTCAGGATTTAATTACGAATCCGATTTACTGGCTTGGCAATACTCAGCTGCTTTCATTTACAGGCGAAGAGATAGTTCAATGGCAGAGAAAAGATACTAAAGACAACGAAGTAACTTTCGTTAAACCACTTGAGCTGGCTTCTGCTGATATATCATTAGCTGAAAAATTTTCTAACGCAATTGGTAAAGGAGATTTTTCTCTTCTAAATCTTCATACTGCTTTTACACTTATTCAGCAGAAAACAGATGAAGCAACTGAAGAAATTCTGCTGATGTTTTTCAGAAAGATTCTGAAAAGCCAGAATCATCATTTACTGAAAATTGTAAATGAAACATTATCAAACCCGGAATTGATTTTTGAATTTCATCTTAAAAAGGAAATTCTGAAACTGCTGATTCAAATATCTTCAAAAGATAAGTTCAGAAATATTTTAATAAGTTACACAGAAAATCATTCTGCAATTCTTGATGATGATATAATTGAATTTATCTGCTCAATCAGCAAAGGGTTTGATAATCTGAATGAGATTCTATCTGCCTTAAAATATTTTTATGAAAAGCATTGTTCAGGGATTCAGCTTTCAGTTCTGCCAATATCTTCATACTTCAGATTACTTGTTGCTTACGGTTCCAGACATCCAATTACTTACAGGCAAATAAGAATCGCTCTGCTTGAGTATGAACTTTATCCGAAATCAAAAAGACTTCGTCAGCTGGCTCTCAAAAACAGATTAGAGTTAAGAAAGGGACTGAGAAAATGGCTCGGTGCTAATCAGAAAAATGCAATTGATCCGGAAACCGGTGAAGAATATTCGTGGGAAGATGTTCTTGTTTTTGAGGAGGATGTTGATACTGCAGACAAATTTATTATCTCAGAGGCTTTAATTGAACAGCCAATAATTCGTGAAGCAGTATTTCTTTGCTCAAACGGAATATTGATTGACTTAAACAGCATTTTACCCTCAGGAGTTTGGATTAGCTTTTTAAATTCTTCTGAACTGAGAAATGTGTATCGAATTACGGTTCAAACAAGATTTCAGGGCTCGTTTGATTTCATCCTTCATGTTAATAAAACAATTTTTCGTGAAGAACTTGAAGAAGAGATAAAATGGATAATTATTGCCGGCAAGGAAATTCGCGGCGAAAGAATTGCAGCACAATTTGGCGGTTTGTGGGAAGAATATTCGATGTGGACAGAAGAATATATCGCCGGAGAATCAGTTGCAAAATTTTTACGAAGAGAAATTAAGAAAATTAATTCAACAGGAAGTGACAGGATTAAATGGCTATGGAGATTTTTTGTTTGGAGTGCTTTTGCTGCTTATCTGAAATTCAGAAAGTTTACTAATGATAAAATTGAATTAGGAAATCCTTCACCGGAAAATATTATTCTGCCACCACACGATTATCAAACAGGTTCTTATATTACATCATTTTACAAAAGAGAGCCTTCTGTTTCTTACTATCAGTTTACTCTAAACTTTTATAACCAATTCATTCTAAAAGCAGAGGAAGAATATCCTGTATTGAAAAATGATTTGGCATTTAGCAGTATTCTTTCAGCAATTTGTGAAGTTGAAGGTTCTGAAAAGGGAATCGAAATAATTCAGAGGTTAAAAAAGGAATTACAAACTATCGGAAAGTTTCCAAATCAAAATGAACTTTTAAAAGAAGCAGATTCTTTTCTTCAGAACATTAAAACTTTCGGATTTTTACCTAAGCAGCTTTATTTCGCAATAAAAAGATTCAACAGATGGTATGAACTTAATCGAGAGGCATCACTTACTGCTCAGGCAGAAACAATATACGACATTTACCAGACTTATCGTTTGTTTGATCTTGAAGAAGATTATCCGGCTGTGCGAACAAGATTCTTTATTGAAACTGTTTTTAAGGATTCATCAGAAAAATTCAAAAAAGTTCTGCGCGATATAATTAAAAAACAGAGAACAAAGAAGCTGAACAAAGATGAAACGATTAATCTGCTTTCCAACCTTAGCTTTGAATTTGAACTGACTGAAAAAGAAAACTTTTTCTTAACAAGATTAAGTTATCCGTATCTTAAACCAACTGATACTGCAACCTTCCTTAAAATAAAAAGCGACGCAGCTTTTACATCAGGTTTAGTAGTGCAGTTAAATGATAGTGACGGAAATCCATATCTTGTTCGTTCGCCGATTAATCCAAAAGAAATTTCTAAGCTTCACAAACTATTTCTTGAAGCTAATCTGATTGTAACCTTCAGGCCGGAGCATAATTATCTTGTTGCCGTTTCAGATCGGGGATTTATAATTGGCGGACTTTTTTATTATCGCACAAGTGAAGATACAGTTCAGATGGAGAAAATTGTTGTGGCAAATCGTTACAGAAGAAAAGGCATCAGCGAAGGATTGATGAATGAATTATTTAACCGGATGAAAGCTAAAAACATAAAATATGTTACAACCGGATTTTTCCGACCGGAATATTTCTATCGCTTTGGATTTAAGATTGAAAGAAAATATTCTGGACTTGTAAAAGAATTATAATTATACCTTAGCTCAAGTCTCCGGAAAAATTGCAACTCAAATCTTTGCAAAAAATCGTAGCTCAAGTCTCCAGAAAAATTGCAATTCAAATCTTTGTAAAAAATCGTAGCTCAAGTCTCCAGACTTGAGCTAAAACAAGAATCAGCTGAGTTGTGGTCAGGAATTAAAAAACAAAATTTATTTGAGTAAATGGAGTTACAAAAAATTCCTTAGAAGCTTTTTCCATACCAATTATAAATTGCATTGAAGCTCCTGCAGAAATGAAATAATTCTCACCCAAATTAATAGACACTCCTGGTTTTATATTTAAAAGTGAAACATCACTTTCAATATAAACATCATTCAATGCGAAGCCGCCGCCAGCTTTCACCTTAAAATGATTTTGCTGCAAGTATGATATTTGTATAAAAGGATTTGCAAACCAATCTGAACTGGTATTATTATAAGTCAATGATACAAACGGATTAAAATTAGTTTTCGTCTCTCGTTCTAATGCAACAAAACTAAAATCAAGATCCCAGGGAAGAAATTCTGCATCAGCATAATAAAAAGCTGAATAATATGTTGATTGAAAATTTGCGCCGACATCAAAACGGAAATGACTAATCGAATCTCCACCAGCAAAACCTAATCCAAAATTTCCACCAACTCCATCAGAATTATCATTGCCAGCATAGTTAAGTCCGCCGAATAAATAAATTACTCTTGAAAGCTTTACATCCAAATTAAGTTCGATGTTAAACGGGGCTAGCTTCCAATTAAGATTATTTCCATCATACAGACTGTCTGTAATTCTGTTTTGCTGATATTTACTGACAATTCCTTCAACATTTCTTTTAGATAATCCACTTACATTCAGATTAAGCTTCACACTCTCATTTGCATTTGAACCTGCTAAATGAAGTGGCGGCTGAACAAGTGGTGCATCTAAATCAGCATGAAGGAGATAAGCATCTTTAATAGTACAGGAACTAAGAACAAATAAACCGATTGATAAGATTAAAATTAAATTTTTCACGCTTACCTCCTTCCAATTAATTATTGATACTATTTGACGATGATCATCTTCTTAGTTTCAATAAATGATCCTGCCTGTAATTTATAAAAATAAATTCCAGAGGTCAAATCATTCATTGTAAATTGTACATCGTAAGTTCCGGCAGTTTTAAATTCATTAACCAGAGTTGAAACTTCATTTCCAAGAATATCATATACTTTCAGCATAACATTAGTAGCTTCAGGGATTGAATATTTGATAATCGTTGATGCATTAAATGGATTAGGATAATTCTGTTCAAGAGTAAATCTAACCGGAACTTCCTCTTCTGTGCTTTCTTCTTTTGCAAATATCAAACTGTTTCCAAAAGAAATAATACCATTAATTGATTGCATATTCATATTATCGAATACAAGTTTATCATTGTTATTTTTATCCCAGATGATTACTCTCAATTTATCCGGATTGTTTAGGGCTAAAATCATATAACCATAATTGCCCTGAAAATTAATTTTACCGGAACCTCTTAGCAGAGCATTATTATTTTGAACCAACAGCCAATCAATTGAACTGCTGCGGAATAACATCCCTAGTTTTGGAATGGTAAGATTAATTCTTCCCGATGGATTATGATTTAAACCTCTATCTAATCCATGAAATTCAAAATATAATTTGGCAGTTATCATTTCTAAAGATGGTAAGTCAGGCAGGGTTACATTCATTGAACCAAGTCCGAATATTGATGCTTTTCCAATTCTGTCACCAACATTAAGAATTCGGCCAAGAGTTTTCGGAACCAACACATTTCCCTGACTCATTACATACTGAGCAAGTGCCTGAAATTCAGTCACACCATTTAGGACAGTTAAATTTGAATATGGTATTTGCAGATAATCAAGAATTGATATTACCATTTCATTTGCTGTAACTGAATAAACTGAATTTGGATTGAGTGGTTGGTTATTGATTTTAACTGAAACAACCCTTGAGCCCTGCGGCTTTGTTGCATCATAAGTATATTCCACACCGGAGCATTGAATTAAGAACTCATCATTATTTTCAATTTCAGATAAACCAAATTCCAGCCCGGCAATCAATGCAGCTCCGTTCATATTAAATGTTACAAGCTGGAAACCAAGAGTATTTACTAAGTTGAATCCATATCCATTCAAGCGGAAAATATCAGATGGAGTAAATACTCCTTCCCACAATGGAAGTGCAATTGAACCACCGGCTTGAATTGCAATATCAGTTTGAGTGTATGATTTAAATGCCTCTGTTACCAGATTTCCAGCCGGAGTATCGTGAGAGCCAAGATTTACCAAACCAGTTGCTTCTTCTTCAAAATATGAAGCAGCGTAACCCATTGGCTGAGTATAAAATGGAATTGCATAAAAAGTTTCGATATCTGTAATCATTGAATCAACTGCTGCCTGAACTGTTGGCTCCTGAGGAATATTTTCATCAATTGGAATCAACTGATAGTCATACAGACTGAGTGATGAGCCATCGAATATTAATTTTACTTTTCCCGCAAACATATAATTCGATCTTGCCTGAACTATCCAGGTAGTTCCACCATATAAGTTGGTAACTGTTATTGGAGTTTCATATTTATAGTGATCATGTCCGCCAACTATTAAATCAATGCCCGGAACATTTGTTGCGATCAGCTGATCGAGTTGTACTCCTAAATGTGAGAGTAGAATAACAACATCACACATTTCAACATTTCTTAAAGTCTGAACAGTACTGAATGCAATAGTTGCAATATCATCACTGATAATTGCAGGAGAAGGATTTGACAAAAGATTTGTTGCCGGAGTTGTTAGTCCAAATATTCCAACTTTAGTATTACCGAATTGTTTAATAATATATGGCTTAACATAATATTGCATTGCACTGATTGAAGGATGTGAAAAATCTGTGTTTGCAGACAAAAGCGGAAATGCATCCAAAGGATTTGGATAAGCATATTGAAGAGAGCCAAGTAAAACTTCCGGACCTAAATCAAATTCGTGATTTCCCAGAGTAATTGCATCAAGTCCGAGAGAGCCAAGCAATTGAAGTTCGGGAACATGAAAATATTTATTGAAGAAAACATCGCCGATCGAAATATCACCTGCGTGAAGGAAAAGAACATTTGGTTCTGTCATTTTAGTCATACCAACTAAAGTTGCAATACGGGAAATTCCACCCAGTGTTCCTTTAAGGTTTGTATCTTTTGGACCAATTGCTTCCAGTGTGGAATGTGAATCATTGACATGAAGAACTGTTATTGTATCAGGTTGTGAAAAAACAACAACCGAGCAAAGAATTACGAAAACCAGAGCGCGAAACACATTTTTCATTGTGACCTCCTGTGATTTGATTGAATTAAAATAGTTATTTTTAATTCAGAGCATTTTACAATCTGAATCAGAACAGATAAAATTATCTCGTTACTTAGAATAAATGTCCGAAGTTCAGATAAAGACCAATTGTCTCTTTGCTAACACCTAAATCTGCTCTTACGATAAAGTTGTCCATAAAAAATCTTAATCCTAAAACAGCGTTAATTAAATTTTTATTATCAAAATCTTCATCAACAGAACCAGTTGCAAAATCAAAACCGGCGATGCCACCAAATTTCCACCATATCGGAAATCTGAGTTCTCCGTTAACTAAAATAATCTCTCCAAACCTGTAACGATCCAAAGGATATCCTCTTAAATTGCTACTTCCACCAATTGGTATCTTGCTGAAAACTGAAGATTTGTCAAACGAAGAAGTTGTCTCTCTTATAAATCTAAATGCCGCAATAAGATTTTTGACAAAAATTTCTTTATAATATTGAAATGAAAGTAACATCCTTATGTACTTTTCAGAACCGGAAGACATTTCACCATTATATTCAAGTTCAAAATGTGTCAATATTCCGGACTTCGGGTTTATAAAGCTATTTCTTGCATCCCATTTACAGTTCAGGAGTAAAGAAGCATAACTTTTTTCTTCCGGCCTTTGTCTGTCATATTCATAAAAAATAAGTGGATTATCCTGAACATTGTAAAAACTAAAACTTTTAAACTGCAAACCAATAGTTCCGGTAAAATCTTTCAGAAATCCTTTTGAAAGAAATATTCCAAGATTTGCTTTTTCATACTTAGTTTCTGTTTTAGGTTCGATTAGTTTCATAGAACCTGTTGTTATGTCAAAATCATAAAGCATGGTGTACAGGTAGTATTTATTAAACTTATCATACTCAACAACAAGGTCTAATGAAATCGGAAATTTCTTTCCGTGACGACTTTCAAAATCCGGAATTGAAAAGACAAACTTATACCACTGTTCTCCTTTTGTGCTGTTGAATAAAATTAAATCGAAACTTTCTTTTGTTTTGATTACATCAAAAAGAAAAAGCTTACCACCATAACCAAAACCGACATCAGAATCATAACTAAAGATAGGTAATGCTTCTACATTTGCTCTTAATGAATCTGTTTGTGCAAATATCTCTTTTCCAATGCTTAACAAAAGAAGCAGGGACGAAATTATTTTCAAAAACTTTTTCATTTTATTTCTCCCATCATCACTTAAGAGTTTCAATTTTGTCCTGATAGTAAAGTTTTAGAAGCTCCGTTAATTGTTCGTCAGATAATGCATAAGGCACTCTTGCGTAAAGTCTAAATTCATTAAGTAAGGTGACAGGCATAGAATTATCCCATACTAAAGGTTCTGGCATAGCCGAGTTATAAATCAAATAAGTAATTAAACCCGGAATCATTAAGATGGGAGCGAGTAAAATTGCAGATGAGGATTCTGAATATGAAGCAGCTACAATACCTACAATTGCTGCTGGTATTATTTGAAAATATAATACTGAAGATTTAGCAGTATTATCATAAGGTTGAGCAGAAATAGATATAATGTCTTTAAACTTAACTGAACCTATTTTATATGCTTGATAAAATTGGCTTACTCTTTTCATATAAACCACTATAAGTTCTTCATCCTGTACTGATATCAGTTCGGCGCTTATAGAATTATTTTTTAATTCAATATCAACCTTATCACCTTTATAATCCACTATAGATGAACTGCTGACACAACCCCAAAGAGATAAGATTGATAATAATACGATCATTATTTTTTTCATTTTGCCTCCTTAAGAGGAATACGAGTATTGAAAAACTCCTCTTCTAATATTTCTTTATTTTCTATCCAGCTATCGACAAGTTTGCTTAATGTTCCCTGCACATCGAATAGATTAAAAGTGTAATCAGTATTTTTCTCGCGTATCCAGTTACCTCTAATCCATTCATAATAATATCCTTTTGACTCGATAAACAATGTTACTTCTGCATCCAGAGGTTTAGATATCTTATAGCTAAGTAAATAACTATCACCAGGATTAGTAACCAGATATTGAGAATCATCTGAAGCAATTAGTTCATTGAAATAATCATTGTTGGAATTTTTATAATCGGTAATTGAAATTGGTGAAAGTTTTTCAATAGTATAGTTGTTTTTATTTTCAGTAGTATCGAAAGCTATATAATCAATCATAACATTATCAGGGATGAAATTTAATTTTACTCTAAGCTCTCCATCTGCGTTGACAGGAATTTCCGCAACTGCATATTTCCAGTTTAATGGTCCGGCATCTTCAAATTTTCCTAAATCAATCCAACTATTATTATTGAAATATTCGATGCCTATTCCGGAGAACATATCATAGATGGCTTTAAACTGCATCGCATAGACTTTGTCTTCATTCATTTTCTTTGTCCATTCAAGAGCATTAATTCCCTGAGAACCAATCACAACATCATATAACAAAGTTGTTGTCAATAAAGTGTTTCGATATTTAATCAGCATTTTAATTTTATCTTTATTTGGAAAATTCGATTTGATCTCAATAAAATCTTTTACAGGGGCTTTTCTTAATTCTAAAATTTTATTTTCATCACTTCTGCAATATTTTCCATCATCGTATTTAACTAAATCATTTATCGAATTCCCATTGCTTGAATTTGCCTGAAGAAATGAAGCTAGAGAATTAATAAGACACAGCGAATCTTTATTTGTCTGAAAGACTTTTGTTCCGTAAGGATGTTTAACGCAAATAAGATTAAATTTATTAATGTAATGAGTTTCAAGTGCTTCATTAGTAATTTTTAATTTGATATTTCCATCGGATGGAAACTTGTAATCAAGCTGATCTAAATCATTTGCCTCAAGCTGACGGGAAATACATTTTGAAAATAACTCGGCTTGCAGAACAAATTCATCATCAATTGGAACATAGACTGTAGGGCAAGAGCCGAAGCAGCATTTCGGGCAAGCTAAACAATAAATTGCTAATGAAGTTAATGAAGTTCCAAAAAATGTGTTCAGAACATCTGCGAAATAAAGTCCACCGGAAGTAGTTTCGACATACTGAGTTATAGCAATGATACTATCTAAAGAAACTAATGAATCTGAATTTAATTTGTTCCCCTTATAATCAAAAGTCTCATGTTTTCCTTTCAAAAAATTATTTTGGAGTTTAAAACCTTCCGGAAAAACTAGAATATTATCGTTGCGAAGAAATACTTTCGCTGCGGATGAGTAATGTGTTGACGGTTGAATTGTATCTTTGTCTACTCTAACTGCTTCATATGTCGAGGAACACCCCGACAAGGATAAAACATAAATGCAAGCCGTGACATAGATAATCAGTTCCAATGCTTTCATAACTACCTCTCTCTTTTCTGAGAGAAAACTAACAGAATACAAAGAGCAAATTGTCAGAAAATTGTCAAAATTCTGTAAACAATTTATTTAATGAACTTATAGCCAATTTTATACACTGTTATCAGATGTTTTGGTTCGGCCGGATTATCTTCAATTTTTTTTCTTAAAGAAAGAATGAAGTTATCAACAGTTCTTGTCGTTGGGAATGAATCATAACCCCAAACATCATCAAGAAATTTATCACGGCTAATTACTTCACCTTCATGCTGAATAAAGTAATGCAGAACTCTGAATTCAGTTGCGGAAAGTTTAATAGGTTTTCCATCTTTAAGTGCTTCAAATTTTTTGAAGTCAACAGAAATATTACCGAAACTATACTTACTTAACTTACCGCTGTCAAAACTTACTCTGCGTAAAAGTGCTTTCATTCGTGCCAGAAGTTCTCGCATAATGAATGGTTTTGTTATATAATCATCAGCACCGATTTCAAGACCGATAATTTTATCAATCTCATCTTTTCGACTTGTAACCATAATTATCGGTACTCTGATATCCTCATCTCTTAATTTTTTACAAAGCTCCATTCCGTCCATATCAGGAAGAATCAAATCAAGCAGTATCAGGTCATAATTTTCATTGGTTACTTTTTTAAATGCTTCAGTTGCGCTGCTGACTTCATCAACTGTATAATTTTCATTAACGAGTGATTCGGCAATTGCTAATCGAATTGCCGGATCATCTTCAACTAATAATACTTTAGTCATGATTTATCCTTCCGTAACTCAATTTAATTTTTGTTAAGTGGTAAACTTATCTCAAAGTCAGTTCCTTTATTTGGTTGACTATGTATTTCTATTTTACCTGAATGAGCATCAACAATATGTTTAACTATTGCGAGGCCAAGTCCTGTTCCTTCAGTTACAGTATCAGAGCGAACATATGGTTCAAATATTTTATCCAAATCTTCCTGATTAATTCCCTTTCCTTTATCTGAAATCATTATGCAGGCATAATCACCTTTTTGATAAGTTTTAATCAATATTTCTTTTTTGTTACCCGAATATTTAATTGAATTAGTGATAACATTTTCAAGAGCTTCAATCAAAGCATCTTCATCTCCGTTTATGCAATCATTAAAAACACCAATCTCTGTGCTCAAATTAAACCGGTTGATTGAAAAGATATATTGCATCGTTAAAAGTACTTTTTCCATAACTTTATTTAATGAAATTTTTCTGAAGCTATAATTTTTAATGCCTTTTTCAAGTTTAGAAAAATCCAAAACATTGTTTATCAATCTTGTCAGTCGGTCTGATTCACCATTAATTATTTTTAAATTTCTAAATGTTTTATCCGAAACATTTTTTTCTTCTTCCATAATTTTTTCTGTGAAAAGTTTTATGGATGTAATTGGAGTTTTAAGATCGTGAGAAACACTCGAGACAAATAAAGATTTTTGTCTGTTTAGTTCAATTTGTTTTTCGGCTTCAAGTTTTTCAGATATTATTTCTTCCTGCAACTTTATTCTTTCGACAACTGATGCAGTTTGAACGCCAATTGCTTTAAGAAGTTCAATATCTTCTAATGAATATTTCGTTCCGGATTTTTTTCTTCCGAAAATAATCACTCCAAATAGTTCTCCTTTATGCGACTTAATCGGAACAACGAGACTGATATTCCATCTCAATAAAGTTTTCTGATAAATTAAGGAAACTTCTGCTTCAGGTTCGATACTTTTTTGATCTGCTGCAACCCGAAAAAATTCTTTTGCAAGAGTTTCATCTTTTACAAAAAGACTTTTGTCTTCCAACTCTTCAAAATTATTATGAACAATGAGTTTTAGTCTTTTGGATTTCTTATCATATTCACAATAGCCAATTTTCTCTAAAGGAATAAGTTTATTTATTTCTTCAATGAGATAATCAGCAAGCGGTTTTAACTGATAAAAATTTTGTATTGAGTTAAGAAACAAGTTAAGCGTTTTCTTAAAATCATAATTTACTCTGAAAAATTTTTTATCAACATATAACTGTACTTTGTTCTTTAGCGGCTGAAATAAAACTGCAATCAGAACTGCTGAAATAACTGAAAATATTGTTGTTCTTTCAGATGAAACATTTGAAACTATAATACTCAGAAGAGCTATGTAAATAAGTGTTAGAAACGAAATGACAATCAAATAAACTATACTTCGATTTAATATATAATCTATGTCGAAGATATGATATTTAATTATTGCAACAGCAAATGTAATTGGAACTGAACAAATGAATAATAAAATCAGTTCTTCTTTTATAAACGGGTTATTCCAGATTACAATAGGTAGTGCCCACAAAAACACAAAACATAATGGACCTGTTACAAATCCAAACAAAACCCATTTTATTTTTTTTCTCGAAGATGATTCTTTGGCTTTAATATATCGCAAGACAAAATTTGAAACTGCAAGTAAAACACAAAGGATTAAAAATAATCTTATAAGGTTAAATGATTCTAAATAACGAAGTAATAATCTTTCATTCGGATTTTGAAGAAAAAACATATAATTGAAAGATGCATATAAACCGATTACAACTGCTATGAGATAGATTATTCTAAAAAGTAGTTTATACTTTTCACTTTCATCTCTTGGAAAAGTAAAAGTAAAATGAAGAAACAAAACCGGAGTTAAAACATATAAAATGTGGAAAGGAAATCTTGAGTAAGCGTAGGGTATTAAAATATTCACATTACTGTTAGCCCATGTTAGATCAATGATAGAGGCAATTCCAATACAGGCCCAGTGAAATATATGAGCAGATTTGTCCTCTGGTTTTCTAAGCAGAAGAAAGACAGCGGTGATAAAAAACAACAATGAAACAAAAGATATTTCAACAAGATACCAGTCCGAATAAAAATTGCTAAGCTTAACTTCCCTTCGTTCAACTTTATTAACAAAGCCAACTTTAATTTCAACTGTATCACCAATATTCTTTAAATCAGTAACAAGTTCTACTGATTCGATATTACTAACAGATAATCCATCTACAGAGTAAAGCTTTGCATTATTAAGAAAGTTGAACTGATAGCTATTGGAAGATTTGATAAATATATGATTCTTCGACTGCGAAATATCAAAAGGTAATTTTGCCTTTTCGCTGATTTGAACAATACCCGAAAGACAGAGAAAGAAAATAATTGCATCAATCCCAAAAATTAATTTGAGATTCTTAAACGCCTCTTTCATACAAATGCCTCAAAATTATTGAAGAGGCGCAACAAGATTATTAAGTGCGCTGCTTAAAAATAATCTATTTTTACAGTATAAGAAACAGAAATTTGTTAAATGTCAAATTCCCTTCTGATGCGAAACAAACTTATTATACAGTACTAAACCAATTATGGTTGCCACACCGATTAAACTGAATATAATCCATAATGTTGCCGGTTGATTTAGTTTGTCAACAAAATGTACATAGAGATTTGCACCGAGAATACCTCCTACAAAACTTCCAAATACTCCGTATAAAAATGAATAACCAAGATAAAGCGCTTTCTTATCTTCAGGAGCAATCAAACCGACATAACTAATAAATTTTGGATGAGCAGTCATTTCACCGATTGAAAAAATTATTATACCGATCATAAATACCCAGATGTTAGTGTTGATTGCCAGAATTGCCATTCCGATAGTTCCCATTGAAATGCCGGCAATCATTGTGGGAAGTGCTTTTGTGTGTTTGACAATATTCGATACAATTATTTGAAGAAGAATAATTGTACCGGCATTAATTACAGTAACATGTTCAACATCAAATTTCCAGTTTAACTCAATACCGACAAGATGGAATAATCCATTCACAAAATTGTTAAGTGAAGTAGCATCAACATATTTTTGAACATACCATAAAACTGAGTCAAACATTTGAAAATATAAAATCCAGAATCCTGAATAAATCAAAATCAAACCTATAAACCTGAAGTCAGTTAATACCAGCACAGCTCCTTTAAGAACTTCAGCAAGTGACTTTTGACTTTCAGGTTTTTTAGGTTCCTTATAAATAAAAAAAGTTGGAATAAGCATCGCGGTTGTACAAATTGCCGATGCGACCATAACATAGTTCCAACCGAAAGTATTTTTTATGTATGGAACTAAAATCAATGGGAACAAAAACGCACCAAGATTAATTGACCAATAAAATATTCCGAATCCCAGAGTGCTGTTGCTCTCATCAGTTTCGCGGGCAATTGTTCCTGAAATCATCGGCTTAAATGCACCTGCACCAATTCCCATTATAACAAGACTTCCAAAGACCATTGCATACTCAGTTGTTTGACTGGTAAGAAAGTAGCCGAGTCCGAGAAAAATGAATGCAAATGTCAATGTTCGCTTATAACCGAAACGATCACCAATTGCGCCGGCAAGTATTGGTAAAATATAAAGCAATGGTTGAATTGTACTTTTAATTACTCCAACACCTTCCTTCGAAAAATTAAGTTGATCAGTCATATAAACAGAAAGTATGCTCATCATTCCATAGTAAGAGCCGCGTTCAAAAAATTCCATTATAATTACAATCCAGTAATTAAGTGAAAAAGATTTGAAGATTCCTTTTTTAACTGACTGCTCTGCCATAAAATTCCTTATAGGTTGTTTTCAGATTAAATTCAAATTATGATTCGAAAGATAATTAATCAGACTTACTTTTTAGAAGAAAATTAATTTTATAACAAATCTTTTAAGGATTGCATACTACAATATTTTTTAAGTTTCTATTCATTTTTTTACATTCACTACACAGATTTTAAACTTTCCACCAAATAATGAAGGAAGCAGATGAGCAGAGAAATTCACAGATGGTACAGCCCAAATCTTAATAAAGATATGGAAATAGTAGTTTATGGAACATACGGTTATGCATTGTTAATGTTCCCAACAGCTGCTGCAGATTTTCTTGAGTATGAAAGATTTCATTTGATTGACAGTATTTCGCCATATCTGGCACAAGGCAGACTGAAAGCTTTTTCAATCAACAGCATTAATAGTGAAAGCTGGTTAAATAATCAGATGCATCCTGCACAGAAAGCAATTCGTCATCAGCAATACAACAGATATGTTATTGAAGAAGTTGTACCATTTATTCACAGCCATTGCCGCGGACTTGTACCAATTATTACTACAGGTGCTTCACTTGGTGCACTTCACGCTGCCAATAACTTTTTCCGTCGGCCCGATATTTTTTCAGGTACAATCGCAATGAGTGGAAGCTACGATTTGAAAAGCTACACAAAAGGTTATTATGATGATAATGTTTACTTTAATTCACCAGTTGACTATCTGCCTCATTGGAATGATGAGTATATGTTAAGTCATATGCGTAGAGGAAAGATTATTATTGCGAGTGGTCAAGGGGCTTATGAAGATCCTGAAGCTTCCAGAAGATTATCTGATATCCTGAATGCAAAAGGTGTTCGCCATTGGCTCGACTTGTGGGGTTATGATATGCCGCACGATTGGCCAACCTGGAGAAAAATGTTACCATACTTCCTTGAGTTTATTAAATTCTGATTAGACTAATTTACTTCAGGGGATTTTATGACCTGGAAAGATTTCTTCTCTTCACATCGAAACAGGATTGAATTTATTATATCAATTCTTTTATTGGTTATTGTTCTTTTCACCCTAACTAATTTTCTGAATTATGTTGAATCACGAAACGGATTTTCATTTAATGATCCGATTCTTTCACTATTTGAACCAATTGATTTAACATGGCTAACTTTCACTTTAATTTACGGATCACTGATAGCCGCTATTGTTAATTTGATTTACAAACCCGACAAACTTCTGTTCACAATTCAATTTTACACTCTAATGGTTGTTGTAAGAATCATTTCAATGTGGCTTTTACCATTAAATCCACCTGAAAAAATGATTTTACTGAATGACCCTTTTGTAGAATTTTTCGGAACAGGAAAAACTCTTACAAAAGATTTATTCTTCTCAGGACACACAGCAACTCTGTTCATTTTATTTCTTACAGCTGATGACAAGCTATTAAAAAGAATCTTCTTATTAAGTACTATTCTTGTAGCAATAAGTGTATTGATGCAACATGTTCATTATTCCATTGATGTATTTGCCGCAATATTTTTTACTTATACTTGTTTTCAGATTTTAAAATCTCTTAAACATTTGATTGACAGAAACTAATTGCTCGCAAAGAATCAGCAATTATCCTTTTGAAGTAATTCAATTAAAATCCTGCTAGTTTTCCGATTAATTAAGTTATCATACGTAAATCTGTGAAACATTCGAGGTTTGGCTAAAAATGTAGTCAAAATAAAAGAAAAATTATTAATTATATCAGAAAACCTCGAAGGTTTTTATCAAATGTACATAAAATAACTAATTAAATTTTGCAGTGTTGTCCAAAATAAACTAAAACCTGCTCAATAAACTCTTATTTAAGTTCAAAATTAAAGAATATGAACTCGGTTTTAATTGAATCCCTTATAAAAAAGTATTACTCTATTATTACTAACAGGTTTTAATTAAATGCGGCTAAAGCCCATAATATTCTAATGTCTCTTAATATCAGTTGGATAAATCCAACTGCAATAGATAAAAAACAAATTTAATCAGCATTTATTGCAGTTCACTTCAGTGTACTGAAAAAAATTAAAAGCAGGAACAGGCTTTAGCCACATAAGAAATTTATTTTGGACAGATCAGTAGTGTCCAAAATAAATTATTAAATAAAAAATTCTTTAGAATAATTAAAATATTCTAATGATTTTAGACAATTTGAGAACTCATCCCAACCCTTCTCTTACAAAGAGAAGGACTTATTAAAACCTATGACTTAATGTTAATATTCTGACAGAACATATTAAAATGTCGTTTTATTGACGGTAAGTCTCTCTGTTTTTTGGCATAGCCATCACTATGTGAAAGAGAGAGATTAGAGTGAGTTCAAATTATTTTGGACAGATATGGGACAGCTGTGAAAATTTTTGATGTGATTAATGTTTGCAAATTGATTTTTGATATTTCAGCACTAAATTTCAATACATATTTTTGTGATGAAATTTTTAGCAACAATGTGGAGTTAAAATGTACAAAATAGTTTTATTAAGGCATGGCGAAAGCATCTGGAATAAAGAAAATCGTTTTACTGGTTGGACAGATGTTGACTTATCTGAAAAAGGTAAGGAAGAAGCAAAAAGAGCAGGCGAAGTTCTGAAAGCTGAAGGTTATACTTTTGATATTGCTTATACCTCAGTGCTTAAAAGAGCAATAAGAACATTGTGGATTGTGCTTGATGTAATGGATTTAATGTGGATACCTGTAATTCGTAATTGGCGTCTGAATGAAAGACATTACGGTGCGTTACAAGGATTAAACAAAGCTGAAACTGCAAAACAATATGGCGAAGAACAAGTTAAAATCTGGAGAAGAAGTTACGATATTCAACCACCTGCATTGGAAAAATCTGATCCAAGATATCCTGGTCACGATCCAAGATACAAAGAATTGAGCGAATCTGAGTTACCACTTACTGAATGTCTTAAAGACACTGTAGCCAGATTTGTACCTTACTGGGAAAACACTATTGCACCAATGGTAAAAAGCGGAAAAAGAGTTTTGGTTACTGCCCACGGAAACAGTTTGCGTGCACTTGTAAAATATCTTGATAATATTCCTGATGATGAAATTGTTGAACTTAATATTCCAACAGGAATTCCTTTAGTGTATGAACTTGATGAAAATCTCAAACCAATTAAGCATTACTATCTAGGGAATCCAGAAGAAGTTGAAAAAGCCGCTGCAGCAGTAGCAGCTCAAGGAAAAGTAAAGTAAATTTTTTTAAGTTTTATTTTTACAAATCCCGTCCTTAGACTGGCGGGATTTTTTATTTAATCAATCACATTATTTTTTTCATTTGATATTGCCGATAAAATAGCCTTGACATTAAAATTCAAATTATTGATTTTCTCACCACAAATTCTATAAAAAGCGGAGTTATTATGCGCTCTAAAATAATTTTAACACTAATTCTGTTTTTCTCCACATTTGCTACAACAAATGCTCAAACGGTTTTCGCAAAATATGCCGGTGAATTTATGGCTTTAGGAGTTGGCGGAAGGGCACTTGGAATGGGCGGAGCGTTTGTTGCTGTTGCAAATGATGTAACTTCAGGTTATTACAATCCCGCCGGTTTAGCAAATCTTAATTATCCTCAAATTGCTTTAATGCATTCAGAACAATTTGGTAATCTTGTTAACTATGACTATGGAGCAGTTGCTATTCCATTCAGCACAGATATGAGTTTTGGATTAAGCGTAATGCGTTTAGGAGTAGATGGTATTCCTGATACAAGAAATGCACTTTATGATGCAAACGGCGACGGCGTTATTGATATTCGTGATGACAGATTAGATTACAGCCGCATTACTGAATTCAGTAATCAGGATTGGGCATTTTATTTAACCTTTGCAAAAAGACAATCTGATAATTTTTATTGGGGAGTTAATGCAAAAGTTATCAGAAGAACTTTAGCAGAATACAGCGCAACAGGAATTGGGTTTGATGTTAGTGCATTTTACACTCCTTATGAAAATCTTTATTTGGGTGCAAACCTTCAGGATGCTACAACTACTTTAGTTGCGTGGAGTACCGGCAGAAATGAACTTGTATCACCAACACTAAAACTTGGAGCTGCTTACAAACTAACTGAGTTCCTTGGTGGTTACATAATGCCAGCTGTTGATTTTGATGTACGATTTGAAAACAGAAGATTCGCTTCGCAGTTTAATGTTGGCCCTGTTAGTTTTGACATGCACGCAGGATTAGAATATACATTTAAGAATCTTATTTATGTACGCGGCGGTTACAATGATGTAAAGCAGTTTACTGTTGGTGCAGGTGTAAAACTTCCAAAGTTGAACATAGATTATTCATTTGCAAGATTCAGCGAATCTGAAATTGACAGACTACCTGATTCACACAGAATCTCTATAATTCTGACACTTGAAGAGCCAAGATTTTTAAGAACCGGCTTGTAATTTTTTCAAATTCATTTTTTGATTATCTGAAATAATAAAATTATTTAACAAACGACGCAGATTTATTATTGCTCATAAAGTTTCTCAGGAAGCTTTTATTGGAAAATTATTTTTAATCTGTGTCGTTTGTTTTATTTAGTAAAGTGTAAAATCCTATTAAGCTTAGTTAATATTTTTTCTTAAACCCTTCTCTATTTCACCTTCAATACTCTCAATCAAGATTTTGTTCTGGACAGGTTTGCGCAAATAAATATTTGCACCCGCTTTTAATGCTTCAAGTTTATCAGCTTCAGCAATGTGTGCGGATAAACAAATAATAGGAATGTTTTTATAAAGCGGAATTTGCCTTAATGATTTAATTAGAGATAGTCCTGATTTATTACCGGATAATGTTATATCCATTAACACTGCATCAAATTTCTGATGAACAAGTGTTCTGTAAAATTCTGATTCAGAACTGCAGGTTAAAACATTGAAATATTTTGAAAGAAGTATTGTGAGGAATTTCAGGTTTTGAGGATCATCTTCAACAACTAATACTGTATATTTTTTGTTTCCCCCATTCATAATTCAAACTTAATGATTAAAAAATAAATGTTAGTAAATATGCTGCTTAACCAATGACTGATTAAGCAGCTATTTAATTTGTTATTATTTTTTCTTCAATAAACTTTTTATCTGATCGGTATAAACTGTTTTGGGAACTAGTCCAATGTGTGAATCAACAATATTTCCCTTTTGATCAATAATGAACGAAGTGGGGATTGCAGATATTCCACCGTAATCTTTAACGACTTTTTCATCGCCAAGAACAACTGGATAATTGATTTTATAATTTTCTATAAATGGTTTTAAATCCTTAATTGTATTTTGCTGATCGAGTGAAATGCCAATCACTACAAGATCCTTCTTAAATTCTTCCTGCAGTGAAATCAAATCAGGTATTCCTTTTCTGCAAGGTGGACACCATGTTGCCCAGAAATCAATTATTACAATCTTACCACGATAATCTGATAATTTAACTTCTTTACCTTCAAGAGTTTTAAGTTTGAAGTCAGCCGCCTTTTTATCACTTGTAAAAATTATATTCGATTTTCCAGTTAATGTTTTTCCTTCCACCGAATAAAACTGGTTTGATAAAAAAGCAACTATTAAAAGAACTGATAGAACAAAAATCTTTTTCATATTTAACTACCTTTAGTTTTTTGAATTTGTTGAGTTTTCTGTTTGTGGCTGATAGCCAGGAGGATAAGGTCCTTCTTTTGGTTCTTCACGAGTATTATTAACAATAAAGAAGTAAAGCAGAATCAATAATATTAAAGCCGTCCAGAATCTGCTTCTGTTTTTCTTATCGCTCCACCACGATTTTTTCTCCACTACCTGAGAACCAATTTTTCGTTCTTTGTTTTTATTTTGTTTTGCCATTTATGTTCTGTATGATGACTTATTGAAATTTTGGTTTCGTAATTTAACAATAAAATGATTTATGAAAAGGTAAAATTTGATAATCTAATATCTATATCATTGCTGTCCAAAACAAAATTAAACTTGATCAATAAACTCTTACTTAAGTTCAAGATTGAAGAATATAAACTCGGTTTTAATTGATTCCCTTATAAAAAAATTATTACTCTATTATTACTAACTGGTTTTTATTAAAGGTGGCTAAAGCCCATAATATTCAAATCTTTATAATAACAGTTGGATAAATCCAACTGCAATGGATAAAAAACACATTTAATTATTATTTATTGCAGTTCACTTCAGTGAATTGAAAAAAAATTAAAAGCCAGGACAGGCTTTAGCCACATAAATAAATTTATTTTGGACTGAGGTGCTATATATTAACTTCTAAAATATGGCTGCAGAATGGTTTTAATTCAATATATAAACCTCTTTCGTTAATTTCTTCAACACTTCTTTCATAGCTAACGGAATTCAGAACATCGTTAAGATTTAATATCATTTTATCTTTTGGTGTTTCAAACTTCACGCGGCATCTTGAGGTAGTATTTGAATAGTTTACTGCTACAATCATTAAACGATTTTCATATTTCCATTGCCAGATTAAAAAATTCTCAAAACTAAAATCTGAATTGGCAGAAGGAGTTGGATCCAGCATTGTCCACTCACCGTTCCGGAAGATAATATCGCTGGTTATTCGAAGTAGTTTATAATAAAATTTTTTTATTCTGTCATCTTCTTTTTCAAATGGTTCCCTTGCAAGCTGAACAGGAAGTTTAATTTTCTTTCCTTCAAATTGTCCGTCGTGATAAAGAATCATTCCCTGAATTGTGCTGATAACTGTTGCCGCAGCAAGAGATTTATCTTTACCAAGTTTAGCAGCGGCTCTTTCTTCATCGTGGTTTTCAATAAATCTTACTGACTTAAGCTGAAAATCCTTTTCTGCGCGAAGGTGATCTTTTATGCTTCTTACATCACTGCTGCCAAGACGATCAAGAAGTCTTTTATCATAAGTAAAATCAAATCCCAATTGCTGAAGCTGCCATTCAAGATCCCAATAAGCTTCGGCTATAAAAACAAATTCAGGTTTAGAAGACTTTAAAGAACTTATAGCTTCGGTCCAAAATTCCTGTTTAGGTCTTTCATAACCATATTTCTTTAATGCACCAATCCAGGTATTGTAGAAAATATTATTCAACGAGAGCATTGCCATATCACATCTGACACCATCACATAAATTTGAAACTGAATGCAGAGTATCAATTAAAAATTTTCTGGCTTCGGTGCTGTAAAAATTAATTTGAATTGTATCCTTCCACGGTGGGAACAATGGATCTCTTCCGTGAGCAAAATATTCTTTTGAATTATAAGGTGATTTGAAAAATGTATAAGGATCATTCCTGAAAAGATATTCATCAGCCGGAAGAAAAATTTCTTTATTCTCTTTAACTAATCTGGAACCAATACTCAAATGATTGCTTACAAAGTCGAGTATCAGCCCGATTCTTTTTTCGTTAAGACGTTTTTTTAATGAAAGTAAATCAGATTCTGTTCCCAGTTCAGGATTAATTTCATAACAATCTATTGCATAAGGTGATCCGATTACATCTTCGGTTTTCCAATCTTTAAGTGCATTGGTGTATGATTGAACAAGGTCTGGTTCAAAGCAATATTGTGCAACAATATCTTTATTGGTTTTCCAGATTCCCATCAACCAGATGAAATCGAAACCGAGTTCTTTCCATTCATCAATAACAGAGTCAGAGATTTCATTTACTGATTTATAATTTTTTTTCTTTAACCAGACTCGTGTATTAAGTTCTAATATTCTTGGATTATTGTAATTCATAATTAATTTTATCTTACATTCAAAAATAACGAATTAACCATTGAATAATTGTGAAGTAAAATAAAATTACAATCCGAACATTTTTCCTGTAATAATTACATACTTAACTCGTTATAAACTTCTATTACATTTTTACATCTTCAAGTAAAAATATTCTGTTACTATTAAGTATTTTAATCTTGCTTTTTTGAAATAATACATAAAAGTTTGTAAGCAATTCAATTTTAATTATTGCCGAAAATTCTTATAGCACATAAAAATTATTTTCTGATGGTATGATACTTGTCTTTGATGTAACTCGAAAAAGGATTTTTCGGCGAATATTTTTTTGAAAACGATTAAACTTTACTAAAAAACATATTAAGGGAGAAGAATGGTAACTCAAACTATCAAACCACCGAAAGACAACACACGGGATTATCTTAATCCTGATATTACGAATAATGAGCTTGAAAGAGAGCTTGAAGAATATACAAAGTCTGCGGTAAGGAATATTCAATTTTCTGTAGTGTTCAAACCTGCCTTAATTTCATTCGCTGCATTAATTCTTTCATTCTTTCTTGATCTATCTACCGTGCCTGTTCTTGGAAATGTTACAGTTGATATTGCACGAGCATTATTCCCGAATTGGCAGCCAGTACAGGAGACTATTTCTCCATATAGTTTCTGGTGGCTTCCGGTTTTAACTTATGCATTTTTTGTGTTTATGGCTTTTCTTGCCTATAACAAGTTAAAGCTCGAAATTATTAGAACTCCGGCAAGTGCAACTATCGACAGAATTATAAATTCCTATACAAGTGTTATTGATAGCATATCAACAGCACTTCCATTAATTGGTGCTGCAATTCTTTTAATCAGTATCAAGCTTGGTGAAGAAATTTTTCTCGGCCTATCAGTTCCGTTTGAAGTTAAGGCATTAATTGTTTTGGCAATCGGAAAATTATTTGAACCTGTACTCGATCAGCTTGGCGTAGAATTTCAGAATGTGGTAAATCATGTTGAGGATATTCGTGAAAAATATTTTTCCAGAATTCAGATAGAGAATTCAAAAAACCTGATGAAACAGCTTAATCAATTTACCGGAGGTAACAATACTTCAGCTTCAAACTTATCATTAGCTGATTTGGAGAAGTATAAACTTCTGATAGAACATTCAGCTAAGTTGAGTGAAATAATGCATAAGAATTTTGCTTCAGTCTCGATGCTTGCAGAAAAGATAAATCAGATTGATGCTGTAAGCAGTCAGAAAATTCAGGAATTAAGTACGCTTGCAAATTCTATTCAGCAGGCAAGTAACTCTTTATCTGATGAAAAAACTTTAACCGGATTAAAGTACCTCGAATCAATTGTTGTAAAGAAGTAAGAGAATAAAATGATTTACAAGAACAGAGATAGTAAGTTCGTCATTTACCAGGTGCTTTACATTTTTGTGATAACTGTACTCGCACTTAAAGGTGCTGATCTGGATTTGCGTCGTGTTGCTCTGGAAGAAGAAACAGTTGATAAAAAAGTAAGAGACTCATTAGTAACTTTAATTGATTCGCTTTATGCACTTGGTTTAAAATTCGATATTAAGATTGATGAAAATCTTCCCGTTGAAAATATAGAATTGAAAAAGAAACTCGCTTCATTAAATCAAAGACTTCAGGAAGTTCAAACAAAACTTCAGGAATTACCTCCACCCAAAGAAGAGGAAAAACCCATTGTTGAAGAACAAACTTTAATGCCGATGCCAATTTCATCAAAGCAAACTTTTATTCAATATACATGGAATTTGGCATCAAATACCGGCAGTGTTCCTGTTGAAATTTTTGATCCTCGTGACAGAAGCAAACCTATTGTTGTAATTCCTGCTGGTCAGGAAAAGAAATTTGATTTAACTGATCAAACAGAAGTAATAGTAAAATTTGGTTCTCAGGAAGACAGGATAAAAGTAATTCCGAATAAACCTCCTGAAATAAAGATTGAAAAAGTTACAACCAAAATGAATGCAAGAGATATTTATGTTCAGGAGTTGCAGCGAATAACTGTATTTAAAGTTACTGTTATTGATAACAGACCAGATCAATTGAAGATTACATGGAATGGGCCTATCAGTGTTTCTGGCCCTGTTAAAGACAGTAATGGAAATTTGATTTACAATGTTTCATTAAAAATTGCATCAACATCATCTGCGTTCGATGATTGGCTGGATAAAAACGGAAATCTTCGCGAATCAGATGGCAGATATAAAGTAAACTTTTTCTTTATTGCCGTTGATGAGCGAACAAAAGACCGTGTTCAGGTTGGTGATTCATTTTTCTTTACAGATTTTTCAAAATAATCAGGTGAAACTAATATGAAAAAAACTGTTCTGATTTCTGCTGTTCTGTTAATGTTTTCATCTATCTTTCTGAGTTTGTCATTTGCTCAGCAAGAAGAAGAACAAATCAGGTACTATCAGATGGAGCCGCTTGATGACAGCTTGTTCATACAGATTCAGGAAGCTCTGTTTATTGATCCACCTGATCCAAAAGCAGAAATAATAGTTGACCTGAGAGATGCTAATAATCAAACTATTTCAATTAAAGGTGCTTTATATCCAATGCTTGCATTACCAGCGGAAATGCGGGCAAGAATAATAACTTATCCATTCAAGATTAATCTTGAAGAAGATATTCATTATGCAAGTGTGTTTACGCGTGTAATTGAGAAGATCAGATTCGGAAAAGTTTTACAGCCGCCGACAAAAACTCAAATTTCTCCAACACTCGGATACATCAATCCGTTCCTTCAGCTTCAGGGTGGAGAAAGACTGGGTGTTGCATTAAAGCAGGATGTTGGCTTGTCTTTTGGTTTTGGAACACCTTACTCGGGTGCTCTTGAAACAAATTTTTTCGAAGCTAATTTTCATATACTTGGTGTTCGTGCCGGTATGTTCAATCATATTGATGCGATGATTGAACCTATAAAAGAACAGAATCATAACAACTTAATATTCAGTCAGGGATTTCAGATTTTTTACACAATTCCATTCGGAAACTTTTTTGAGTTTGGATATCTGAAAGCAACAACTGAAATCGGACAAGCTAAACTTAACACCTATCTGAAACCGACTGAAGGCACAGTAGTGCTTAATGATGACGGCTCGGTAAAATATCAGGCACGGGTAATTCATAATAATGATTCATACCTCAACTGGGAATTTCGTTATCCTCTTTCAATACTTGGTTCAACAAGAGGTAAAGTTTATGTTGCAAAATATTTAGATGAACTTCACTTTGGATTTGGATTCAGAGAAATGTCATTAGCCGGCAGCACATTCGATTTACAATTCGATGCAATGCCTTCGAGTAAATACAGACAACCACAATATAATATTAATTTACTCGTTCAAAAGATTATGGAAGGATGGGGCTTTAGTGCATTTGCTATTGGTCCTGCTGCAAGTATTTCAAGAACCGATGCTGGCAAAATCGGATTCACAAAAATATTTGTGAATCTGAGATTTAAACTTGGTACTTCGTTCTAATCAAAAAAATATAATTTGATTTCAAGCCCCGTTCAATTACGGGGCTTTTTTATTTAAGTTTGTTTGTCAAAAAAAAATTGGATTATGAAAGAATCGCTTATTCTCTGGTTAAGTTCTTTAGTGATAGTTTTTCTGCTATCATACTTTAAATCAGTATTTGGTGAATACTATCCTATCAGCAGTACATTTTCTGTGAACGGACAGAAAGTGTCTTACAAGCTTGATAAATTTGAATTCGGAGATACCTATAAACTTATGGTAAGAAGCGATTTTAAAGATTTAGAAGGCGAAGTGATCATCAATTCTGAAAAAGTAAAAAATTACAAGATTAAACTCAGCAAAGATCAGGATATTTTGTTTGCAGAGATAAACAAGAAAGAGATTGGAGAAAAATTTAACTACTATATCCAGTTAAAATCAGAAGATAAAACATATCGCATTCCTTCAAATGGAGAGGTTAATTTTATTTTCTTTGGAAGAATTCCCAGGATGGTTAATTGGTTGTATATAATTTTTCTTTACACTGGATTAGTTTTGATAATTCGAAGCGGACTGGAAATATTTAAGAGCAATCGGCGAATAAAAAATTTTCTGGTACTTACTTCAATAGTTCTGTTAACTTTTCTGATGATGATAAATCCACTTTATCTTTCTTACAAATTTGATTACATCAATAAATCTATTCCGCCAATTCAAAATTTATTTCCATTATATCTTTTAATGATAGTTGCAATCTGGATTAGTACAACTGTTTATGTTTTCACTAAGAAAAAAGATAAACCAGTTGTACTAATAGCTTCGATAATATGCCTGCTTATATATTTATTCAGTTAAGAATCTCAATTACTTTTGAGTGAATTTTAGGTGAAGCAGCAATTATACTGTTGCCTTTAACAGGATTGTTCCCCTGATAATCAGTAATTACTCCGCCAGCTCCGTTTATAATTGGAATTAAAGCCATTGTATCCCAAACAGACATAATCGGATCAATCATAATATCTGCAAAGCCAGTCGCAACCAGATAATAACCATAGCAATCTCCCCAATTTCTGTAAAGCCAGACTGAATTAATTAATTGATTAAACTTTTCTTCGTTCTGATATTTTTTAATATTAAGATGATCAGTAGTTAATAACACTGCTTCAGAAAGATTTTCTTTTTTTCTAACCTTAACACGATTACCATTAAGCAAACAGGTATTATTATCACCAATCAAGAACTCATTTAACACCGGATGATTTATCACACCGAGCATCGGTTGATTTTTATAAAGCAGAGCAATCAAAGTTCCGAATGAAAGAGCACCACAGATAAAACTTTTTGTTCCATCAATTGGATCAAGTATCCAAACGAAATCCGCATCGGCATTTTCCTGACCGAATTCTTCACCAATAATTCCGTGTTCAGGGAATTTCTTCCGTATAAGATTTCTCATCACTTCTTCTGATTTTTTATCTGCAATAGTAACTGGTGAGTTATCAGATTTACTATCTACTTCAATTTGTTTTCTGAAATATTGTCTGATAATGTCCGAGCTTTGTTCAGCAAGAATTTTACAAAATGGTCCGAATTCATCTATAAAGTTCATATCACACCTAAATAAATTTCTTTTGCTGAAAAAATAAGTATTCATATATTTGAAGCCCAAATTAAAGAATAGTTCTTACAAAATTTTACAATCCGAATTTTACTTCAAAACATTGCCGGAGAGGTGGCAGAGTGGTTGAATGCGGCGGTCTTGAAAACCGTTGAGGATGCAAGTCCTCCGGGGGTTCGAATCCCTCCCTCTCCGCAAAATGAATTTTTATACTTACATTCTTAAAAGTGTGTACTTCAATCGTTTTTACTACGGTCACACTCATAACCTCTATGAGAGGTTGAAGATTCATAATTATGGTAAAGTAAGATCAACCAAAGCTTTTCGTCCCTGGATTATTCATTATTATGAATCTTTCTCTTCAAGATCAGAAGCTTATCAGAGAGAACTGTTCTTCAAATCTGCTGAAGGTAAATTGTGGTTGAAACAAAATAGTATTATTCCCTGATGCAAGTCCTCCGGGGGTTCTGCAAAGCATCCTTCGGAGAATCCCTCCCTCTCCGCAAAATGAATTTTTATACTTACATTCTTAAAAGTGTGTACTTCAATCGTTTTTACTACGGTCACACTAATAACCTCTATGAGAGGTTGAAGATTCATAATTATGGTAAAGTAAGGTCAACCAAAGCTTTTCGTCCCTGGATTATTCATTATTATGAATCTTTCTCTTCAAGATCAGAAGCTTATCAGAGAGAACTGTTCTTCAAATCTGCTGAAGGTAAATTGTGGTTGAAACAAAATAGTATTATTCCCTGATGCAAGTCCTCCGGGGGTTCTGCAAAGCATCCTTCGGAGAATCCCTCCCTCTCCGCAAATGAATTTTTATACTTACATTCTTAAAAGTGTGTACTTCAATCGTTTTTACTACGGTCACACTGATAACCTCTATGAGAGGTTGAAAATTCATAATTATGGTGAAGTAAGGTCAACCAAAGCTTTTCGTCCCTGGGTTATTCATTATTATGAATCTTTCTCCTCAAGATCAGAAGCTTACAACAGAGAACTTTTCTTCAAATCTGCTGAAGGTAAGAAATCAATCAACATAATTTGATAAATTTATGAATAGAGATGAACTGTTTAATAAATCATAATAACTTTTTTAAGACTATTTTTACTTGCTTGTAGAAATAATTAAATGGATTTTATATGTTTACTATAGCAAATTTATTTGGCTTTAATCAGGGCATTCAACTTTAATAAAATAATCATCAACTTTCATTAACATCAATAAGAGGCTCATATGAAAAAACTAATTACAGCTTTTCTCGTTTTAATTTTTGTGGGGATTGGATTTTCTCAAGTATCTACTTTGTGGGAGAAGTCTGCTGCTACATCAAGTCTCCCAAGCTGGTTTTCAGCTTCAGGTAGTACTGAAAGAGGTTTAGGTTACGGATTGGTTTCCGGCAATCATCGCCTCTATGTTGTAAGCCGTAATGGTGGCTCATTCATTTACATTTATAATGCACTTACAGGTGATTCAGTTGGTACACTTTCAACAGCAGGGATGTCAGGGGGAACTTTCGCATTAAATGATATTGGTGTATCTAATGATGGACTGATATTCGTTTGCAACCTTACAGCTAATGCAAGCACAAGTCCCTTTAAAGTTTATAAATATACTACTGAGCTTGATTCACCAGTTGTTGCAATTGAATATACAGCTACTGCAGCGGCACGTATAGGAGACAAATTCACTGTAACTGGTTCAGCTTCTGATAATTCACTAACAATTTGGGCTGCATCTGCAAATACAATGGAGCTATATAAATTTACTACAACTGATAACGGAGTAACTTTTACTCCCACAGTCCTTCCACTCACCGGTTTAACCGGATCGGGCTTTGGAACTGCCTCTGTCGGACCTTATGAAGACGGCAAATTTTATTGGAATGCAAACGGATGGAATCCTAAAAAATATAATGCTGACGGCACTGTGGTTGGTACAATTCCAGGGACAGTGGTTGCAACTGGTTCAAATGCAATCAGATATATTTCAAATATAATCGGAGATGAATATGTTGCAACCTTTGCTTTTGGGGCAGGTAATGAAAATGCAAGAATTGTTAAAGTTCCTGGCGGTGATCCTTCACTAGCAACTTTAGTTGGAACAACTTCAGTTTTAGGAACTAATGGAAATGTAAATGGTACAGGTGATGTTGAAGTTAGAAAAGTAAGCAAATATATTTATCAGGTTTTTGTTCTTAGTACTAATAACGGTTTTGGCGCTTATCAGGTTGATTTAACGCCAACTCTCTCGGGAGATTATTATATTGGTGCACCTGGTACAGGTCCAGGAGGGTCTAATCCAAATTTTGCTACCTTAGGAGAAGCTTTTGATGTCATCTATGATGCAACAATTGCTGGTAATTGCAACTTCTTTATTACAAGTGATATCACAGAACCTAATATTGGCAGCGGAATTGGGTTAGCAAAAGATCCTGGTTCATTTATATTAACATTTAAACCATATACAGGTGTTCAGCCGGTTATAACACTTAACTATCCCGCTGATGCTAATTCAGGTCCTTCCGGAGCTTTAATAATTGGTATTCCAACTCGTGGAAATATTTCCTGGGATAGCATGAAAACCACCCGCAACATAATTATTGATGGTTCTAATACAGTCGGTGGAACAACAAGAGACTTAACAATTCAAACTGCACTTACAGCCAACAGAAATAGTATGCCGATGGTTATCGTTGGCGATGTTGCAAACATAACTATAAAGAACACCAAGATTTATTACAGACCTCAAACTGTAAGTACAGCAGGCAACTTATTTATTGGTGCTGTAATGGTTCGTTCAAGGAATTACCTTGGACAAGATTGGGTACCTCACGATATTATTTTTGAAAACAATCATCTTAGTGGAAATTTTGATGGCGTTGCCCAAAACGCCCAAGGATATGGTGTTTACCAAACTGGCACTCCATTACCACTTAATTATCCTTATAATATTATTCTTAATGGAAATCTTATTGAAGGTAAAAGAAGAGGTGTTGCTTTATACAGAGCAGGAAGTCACACTATTTCAAATAATGAAATTAAACTTAATCAGAATATTGTTGCAAATACTACCAATGAAGCCATATATGCTGTTGATGTTGATACAGGATCTGTAGTTAATATCTACAATAATAAGATTTCACAGATTTCTTCAATTACTAATGCAGCAAACAATGGAAACACTGCTATTAGTATAGAATCATTTGGAACCTATAATGTTTACAATAATTTCATCTATGGATTTGAACTTACTGCAACTAACCCAACAGCATATTTGTATGGAATTAAAAATTCATCTGCTAACGCAACATTGAATTGCTATTTCAACTCCATTCATATGAATAATATATCTGCTTCAGGAACTATTACTTATAACGGATTACTAATTTCCAACGGTACAAACGATGTCAGAAATAACATTGTTGTATCAAATGAACAGGATTTTGTTTCTTACTGTATAAACAGACCAGGAACCAGCGGTACTTTAGTATCAGATTATAACGACTTTTATGCAGCAAGCTCCACTAATGGTTTTGTTGGTTTCTGGAACACTGCTGCCACTCAATCATTGAATGACTGGCGAACTGCTTCCGGACAAGATGCTAATAGCTTAAGTGCTGATCCATTATTTGTTTCCGGAACAGATTTACATCTATCCTCTCTGGCTACACCAGTATTAGGGAAAGGAATTGCTATTAGTGGAATCACCACCGACTTCGATGGTGAAACGCGTGATTCAATTCCTGAAATTGGTGCTGATGAATTCCCTGGAATCATTCCTGTTGAGTTAGTTTCTTTTGCTGCTAATGTTGCAGATGGAAAAGTTAAACTTTCCTGGGCTACCGCTTCAGAAAGGAATAACAGCGGATTTGAAATTCAAAGAAGCACTAATTCTGATTTCAAAACTATTGGTTTCGTTGAAGGAAAAGGAACTACAACTGAAAGAAATTCATACAGCTTTGTTGATGATAATCCGGGATTTGGTGTGGTGAAGTATCGTTTGAAACAGATTGACTTTAACGGAACTTATTCATACTCAAATATTATCGAAGTTGATGTCTCTTCACCTGTTGAATTCAATCTTGCACAGAATTATCCGAATCCTTTCAATCCGACAACCACAATCAGATATACGATTGCAAAAGCCGCAAATGTTAGTCTGGTAGTTTATAATGTGCTTGGTGAAGAAATTCTAACTCTTGTTAATAACCAATTTACTGAGCCGGGTGTTTATAATGTAGTATTCGATGCAACCAATCTTGCAAGCGGAACTTACATCTACAGATTGACTGCAGATGATTTTGTGATGACAAAGAAAATGATTCTGACAAAATAAATTTATCATTAGATTGTTAAAGGCGGGCTAAATGCTCGCCTTTTTTATCATATCTTCCGTAACGCAGACTTCAGTCTGCGAAATAATAAAACAATACTCGTTACTCAGACTTTAGTCTGCGCACCAATAAAGCTAAACCTGTAATTCCGACTTCAGTCTGCGCATAAAGAAATCTTTTGATGATTGGATGAAATATTTATATGAAACTTATTTCTCTATGGTTTTTATCCAATTGATGTCTTAATTTTATTTTGTAAGCTAGTTGCAATATTAAAAGCAACGGAGAAGTTTATGTTATTAAGTAAATCCAATTCTATTCAATCAATCTCTCTCTTAATTCTACTCTTAATCTTACTCTTACTCTCGGCCCAAAGCTGTAAGCAAGCAACCGAGCCAAGGCTTGAACCTGAACTTGCACTTACACTTGAAGATGTTTCCTGCACAGAAGCGTGGATGCAACTTAAAACCACCAATCTCCAATTACCAACAACAATAAATGTACTGAAAAACAACACCGTAACTCAGACTTTTAGTCTGAGCACCCACGATACATTACTTTACATTGATTCCCTGCTACCAAACCAAACATATAAATTTAAGGTTGTACTAACCAACACCCCACAACCAACTACCAACGAGCTAAGCATAACCACAATGGACACCACAAGCCACGAATTTAGCTGGCAGAGTTGGGAGTTTGGTGAATGCGGAAGTAGTAGTTTGTACGATGTAGCTATAATAGATGAGAACAACATCTGGGCAGTAGGAGAGATATATATGCGAGACTCACTTGGTAACTGTGACCCAAACGCCTACAACGCAGTCCATTGGGATGGAACTAAGTGGGAGTTGAAGAGAATAATGTTTTATACTTTTTGTCCACAGAGTACAGGTAATGGTTCATATCCCGCTACTTCAATTTTTGCTTTAGACAATGAAAACATTGTAATTAGTTCAACGTCGCAGATAGCATATTTGAAAAATGGAGTTCAGATTAAAAGAGAATGTATTCCGGTTTCAGTTAACAAACTCTGGGGAAGTTCAAGTAGTGATTTATATGCAGTAGGCAATAATGGCAACATAGCGCACTGGGATGGAGTCAGTTGGAGGAAGATAGAAAGCGGAACAACAATAGATTTATTAGATGTTTGGGGCAGCCCCAATGGAACTGTTTGGGCATGTGGAGAAAATATCTATAAAACTGTTTTGGTAAAGATAAAAAATAATTTGGCTAATATTGTTTTCGAAGGAACATATCCAATGCAGCAAGTTAAAAACAGGTTTTCAGATGGCTTGCTAAGTCTATGGACAAACAATAAAAATTTTATATATGTATTATCACCGAATAATCTTTATAGATGCGAAAATAATACAACCGGGGAAGGAAGAGAATTATATCCTTATAATGATTATTTCAAAGGAGCATATTTAAGATTAAGAGCAACATCAATAAATAATTTATTTACTTCAGGGAATAAATCTACAATAACTCACTTCAATGGTTTCAGTTGGAAAATTTACGATGAGTTAAGAAATGAAGACCAGCTTTTAGTAGGTTCAGATGTTGTGGATAATTTATTTGTTACGGTAGGGGAAAAGTATGAAAATATCTTCAACTATAAAGGACTGATAATAGTAGGTAAAAAATAAATAATAAAGCAAATAGTAGTAAAAAATAAAAAGACCACCACCAGAGAAAAGATTTCATTAGCAGAGTAGCGATGCTGCAACATCGCTACCCTAATAATGCAAATAGTAAAGGTTTGGGTGAATAATTCAGTGAATCATTCTGCCTTTTTATTTGACAAGAAAAAAAGTTTAAACATAAAATGAAAATATTTTTAACTCACTTACCTCTTTAAAAATAAAAATCGCTTCCCGGAAAATTCACAAGCTCTCCTGAAAGCGATGAAAGGAAAATATTCTACCAAATTAACTTGAGTAATCCATATTATAACTTCCAAAGAACGACATAAAGAAACTCCACATTGCGGCAAAGAAAATTATTGCAAGCACAATCATAATTAACGCAAAAAGTAATGATGCCTGAGCCCAGGTTTTTTTGCTTGGATGTGTATCGCCTCCGAAAGCCCAAACAAATAACATAATAAAACCAACCAAAGGTATTGCCTGAATTAGAAATGTTATCAGCCAATCTCCAAGTGTCATTGGTTTATACTGTGGTTGATAGCTGCTCTGATTGAAAGTTTGGTTCATCTGATCCATAAAACCTCCTAATGATTTGTTAAAGTACTTCTAAATTTATCTGATAATTCTTTACATCACAACTAAAATCATAAATAATTCAGCTTAAGCAATAATCACCATTAAATGAATGATTTTCTTAAAAGTGGAAAAAATAAAGTAAATCAATTTTCAGTAATGAAATTAAAAGATAAAAGGTGTAGTAAAATCATCAATTTTAGCCAATTATTGCTGGTATTATTATTGGGAAAAACCAACGAATCATTCAAGCTGATAACAACTAATAATTAAAATTTACGGTAAAAAAATGGATAGAAATAAAGTAACAATTGATGGTAATGAAGCCGCAGCATATGTGGCTTATAATACTAACGAGGTAGTAGCGATATATCCAATTACTCCCTCATCGAATATGGCAGAATGGTGTGATGCCTGGTCTGCAGTGGGAAAGAAAAACATTTGGGGAATTGTTCCTCAAGTTACAGAAATGCAAAGTGAAGGCGGTGCAGCTGGAGCAGTTCACGGCGCATTACAAAGCGGAGCTTTAACAACAACTTTCACAGCTTCGCAAGGATTGCTGCTGATGATTCCAAACATGTATAAAATTGCCGGTGAACTTACACCAACAGTTTTTCATGTTTCTGCCCGCTCAATTGCAGCTCAAGCTCTTTCAATTTTTGGTGATCATTCGGATGTAATGTCTGTTCGTCAAACAGGATTTGCTCTGTTATCTTCCGGTTCAGTTCAGGAAGTAATGGATTTTGCCCTTATTGCACAAGCAGCTACTCTTGAATCACGAATTCCTTTCCTTCATTTCTTCGATGGATTCAGAACTTCACACGAAGTGATGAAGATTGAAGAGCTTACTGCCGAAGATATGAAAGCTATGATTGATGATAAGCTTGTTATAGAACATAGGAAAAGAGCTTTATCTCCGGATCATCCTTTTATTAGAGGAACTGCACAAAATCCTGATGTTTATTTTCAGGGAAGAGAAACTGTTAATCCATTCTACAACGCTTGTCCTGCTATTGTTCAGAAACAAATGGATAAGTTTGCAAAATTAACAGGAAGGCAGTATCACTTATTCGATTATGTCGGTGCACCTGATGCAGAAAGAATAATAATTCTTATGGGTTCAGGAACTCAGGCAGTTGAAGAAACAGTAGAATATCTAGTTGCAAAAGGTGAAAAGATTGGTGCAATTAAAGTAAGATTATACAGACCATTCTCAATAGATCATTTTATTAATGCATTACCAAAAACAACAAAATCAATAGCAGTTTTAGATAGAACAAAGGAACCAGGTTCGGCAGGCGATCCTTTATATCTTGATGTTGTGAATGCAATTTCTGAAAAGTATATGAATGGTGAATTAGGATTTGCATATCCAAAGATAATTGCAGGCAGATATGGTCTATCATCAAAAGAATTTACTCCTGCAATGATAAAGGCAGTGTTTGATAATCTTGCTAAAGATAAACCTAAAAACCATTTTACAGTTGGTATTATTGACGATGTAACAAACTCAAGTCTGGATTTTGATCCCGACTTTTCTGTAGAAGCACCGGAAACATTCCGTGGAAAATTCTATGGTCTTGGTGCAGATGGAACAGTTGGTGCAAATAAAAACTCAATCAAAATTATCGGTGAAGGAACTGATTATTATGCTCAAGGATATTTTGTTTATGATTCAAAAAAATCAGGATCAGTTACAGTATCACATTTAAGATTTGGACCAAAGCCGATTAAATCTACTTATCTTATTAACAAAGCAAACTTCATTGCATGCCACCAACAGGTATTTCTCGAAAAAATGGATATGCTCGAAGATGCAGTGGAAGGTGCAACATTCCTGTTGAATACAAAAGTGCCCAAAGAAAATGTGTGGGATTCGCTGCCTGAAAAAGTTCAGAAAGATATAATTGAAAAGAAAATGAAGCTGTACATAATTGACGCATACAAGGTTGCTCAGGAAACAGGAATGGGTGTAAGAATAAATACGATAATGCAGACATGCTTTTTTGCAATCTCGAATATCTTCCCCAGAGACGAAGCAATTGGTTTGATTAAAGATTCAATTAAGAAAACCTATGGAGCTAAAGGTGATAAAATTGTTCAGATGAATTTTGATGCTGTTGATAAAACTCTCGATAATCTTTTTGAAGTTCCTGTTCCAAATAAGATTACAAGCAAAGCTCAGCTGCAGCCGCCTGTTACTCCAAATGCTCCTGAATTTGTTAAGGAGGTTTTAGGAAAAATTATCGCAGGTAAAGGTGATTTAATTCCTGTAAGCAAAATGCCGATTGATGGAACTTATCCATCGGCAAGTGCAAGATGGGAAAAGAGAAACATTGCTCTTGAAGTTCCTGTTTGGGATCCTGAAACATGTATTCAGTGTAACAAATGTGTAATGGTTTGTCCGCATGCAACAATCAGAGCAAAAGTTTATGAAGAAGAATATCTTGAAGGAGCTCCGGCAACATTCAAGTCAACTAAGTTCAAAGCAAAAGATTATGGCGATGGATTGCTTTACTCGCTTCAGGTTGCTGTAGAAGATTGTACCGGCTGTGGTTTGTGTGTTGATGTTTGTCCTGCCAAGAACAAAAAAGAAACAAAGCTCAAAGCAATCAATATGGCTGAGCAGCTTCCACTTCGTGAGCAGGAACGAGCTAATTGGGATTTCTTCCTGAGCATTCCTGATTTGGACAGAAGAAAAGTTGCAGTATCAAAAGTTAAAGACTCACAATTCCTTGAACCATTATTTGAATTCTCAGGAGCTTGTGCTGGTTGCGGCGAAACTCCTTATGTAAAACTTGTAAGCCAGTTATTTGGTGATAGAGCCATCATCGCAAATGCAACAGGTTGTTCTTCAATCTATGGTGGAAATCTTCCAACAACTCCTTGGTCAGTTAATAATGAAGGAAGAGGACCAGCCTGGTCAAATTCATTGTTTGAAGATAATGCTGAATTTGGATTGGGCTTCCGGTTAGCAATCAATAAACATCAAAGCCAGGCAATTGATTTACTCAAAAAATATTCTTCAGATTTAGGAGACGAATTAGTTACAGCTCTAATAAATGCCGATCAGAAAGATGAAGCCGGTATTTATGAACAAAGAGAAAGAGTTGAGATTCTTAAGAAAAAAATAAATGAACTAATAAATGCCGGTGCAAATGGAAAAGCTTCTGACTTAAATCATTTGCTAAGCATTGCAGATTATCTTGTAAAAAAATCTGTTTGGATAATCGGTGGTGACGGTTGGGCTTATGATATTGGCTACGGCGGACTTGATCATGTAATTGCAACTGGTGCAAATGTAAATCTTCTTGTGCTTGATACTGAAGTTTATTCCAACACAGGTGGACAAAGCTCTAAAGCAACTCCTCGCGGTGCCGTTGCTAAATTTGCCGCAGCAGGTAAACCAGCCGGGAAAAAAGATCTCGGACTAATGGCAATGACTTATGGAAATGTTTATGTGGCTCGTATCGCAATGGGTGCAAATGACCAGCATACACTTCGTGCATTTCTTGAAGCTGAAGCTTATGAAGGTCCGTCAATCATTATTGCATACAGTCATTGTATTGCGCACGGAATAAATATGGCAACTGCAATGAACAATCAGAAAGCTGCTGTTGATTCAGGTTACTGGCCTCTGTACAGGTACAATCCTGAATTAGCTAAAGAAGGAAAGAATCCTTTTAAACTTGATTCAAAAGGATTAAAGATTCCTTTGAAAGATTATGCTTATATGGAAACAAGATATAAGATGTTAACAAAATCCCATCCTGAACTTGCAGCAAAACTTATTCAGGAAGCTCAGGAAGATGTAATCAAACGATGGAAAGAATATGAAAGATTAGCATCCTGGGATCCGCAGAAAGAAGTTGCACATTAAAATTGAATTGTCAGAGCGCAGGTATTATGCCTGCGCTGATTTAAAAGTTTATTGAAATAATCAGAAGGTAAGAAAATGGATTTAACAACCAATTATCTCGGACTAAAATTAAAATCACCGATTATTCCATCAGCCGGACCATTATCAGAAAAAATTTCTAACATTCGCGAAATGGAAGATGCCGGTGCAGGTGCAGTTGTTCTTTATTCTCTTTTTGAAGAACAAATTGAGCACGAGCAGATTGAACTTGATTATCATACTTCTGTTCACTCTGAAAGTTATGCTGAAGCAACTTCATATTTTCCCGAACCATTTGAATTCAAAACTGGTCCGGATGAATATTTAGAGCATATCAGAAAAGCAAAGGAAGCAGTTGATATTCCAATAATTGCAAGCTTAAATGGAAAATCACTTGGCGGCTGGACTGAATATGCCAAACAGATTGAACAGGCAGGTGCTGATGCACTTGAACTAAATATTTATCTGCTTTCAACCGATCCAAATCGTTCAGGCAGTTTGATTGAACAAATGTACATTGATATTGTAAAAGCAGTTCGCTCTTCAGTTAAAATTCCTATCGCTGTAAAGATGCATCCATTCTTTACTTCAACTTCATATATGGCAAATCAATTTGCAAAAGCCGGTGCTAATGGCCTCGTTCTGTTTAACAGATTTTATCAACCCGATATTGATTTAGAAAAACTTGAAGTTGTGCCAAATGTTCTTCTTAGTACACCAATGGCTATGCGTTTGCCGTTAAGATGGATTGCAATACTATATGGAAAAGTTCAGGCTGATTTATCAGCAACAAGCGGCGTTTATCACGCTGAAGATGTTATTAAATTAACTATGGCAGGAGCCAAAACAACTCAAATGCTGGCAGCACTGCTGAAGTTTGGAATTGGACATATTGCAGATGTTTTAAGCGGAGTTAAAACCTGGATGGAAGAACATGAATATGAATCTTTAAGTATGATGCGCGGAAGTATGAGCTATATGAATGTTGATGATCCAGCTAAATTTGAACGCGCAAATTATATGAAAGTATTGCATTCGTATAAATAGAAATTGGAGAGATTTGTCAGGCTTCATTTTACCCGAATAAAAAGTTAAGGTAAAATAATCATAAAAAGCCTGACAAATTTCTCACCAATCACATCGCAAACACATTATCAATAATAAGATCATTAAACTTTAATTCTGTGATCCTTTCCTCTTCTCAGTTGAACTAATATCAATATCTTTTGTTTATCTAAAAAACATTTTAACAATATGCCTTTATTCTTTATAATATTTTTCACTGTTTATACTGCATTAAATTCTTATATATTTATCCGTGGATGGCAGGTTATTGGAAATTATCCGATACTAAAAATTATTTATTTGCTACTTTTTATTGTTGTTGCATATGGATATGTATTTGCAAAACTATTTTATAAAATCCTACCACCATTAGTTTATGATATTTGGTTGGGTGTTGGCGCAATATGGTTTGCTCTGCTTGTTTATTTTATACTTACATTATTTTTAATTGATATTATCCGACTTATTGATTCAAAATTTCTCTTTCTGCCTGAAATATTCCGCAATGCAGATTATAATATCAAAAGATATTTGGCTATTGCAGTACTTGTATTGGTTTCTGTAATTGTATTTTTAGGAAACCTTAATAAACGGAACATTGATATCAGAACACTCGAACTCAATCTTCCAAAAGGTCAAAGTAAACTGAGTGAACTTAACATTGTTATGGCAAGCGATATTCATCTCTCACCAATTGATGGCGAACGGCTTTTAAAAAGAATTGTTGATAAGATGAATTCATTAAATCCTGATATAGTACTTCTTGCTGGAGATATTGTTGATGACAAAGCTGAAATTCTTGAAACAAGAGAAATTGGCAAATCATTCAGATTACTGAAATCAAAATATGGTGTTTATACAATCAATGGAAATCACGAATTTATTAATGGAGTTGAAGCTTCTGTTTCATATGCCGAGCATCTTGGTATTAAAACAATAAGAGATAGTTACATTTTTGTTGATAGCAGTTTTTTTGTGATTGGCAGAGAAGACAGAGCAATGCCGCAATTTACAGGCAAACAAAGAAAATCACTCGAAGAAATTATTGCTGATTTACCAAAAGACTATCCACTAATTTTGCTTGATCACACTCCATTCAATCTGGAAGATGCTGAAAAGAATAATATTCATCTGCAACTTTCCGGTCATACTCACCACGGACAAATCTGGCCTGCAAATCTTATAACAAATTTAATATATGAAATTAGCTGGGGCTACAAGAAAAAAGGCAATACACATTTTTATGTTTCATCTGGTGCTGGCACCTGGGGACCTCCAGTCAGAACCGGCAGCAGAAGTGAAATTGTAAATTTAAAAATTAAGTTCGTAGATTTCTCTGAGTAGAAAATTCTGCTAAGAAGGAATATTTTCAGTGTTATGTTGAGTTTATCAAATGGTGACTTTTAAAGAAGAACTGTCAGGCTTCGACATTGCTCGGCCTGACAGTTTAAATATTTAAATATTACATTACCAAAGCCATAATAGCTTTTTGAACATGCAATCTGTTTTCTGCTTCATCAAAAATTACAGAATTTGGTGAATCAGCAACTTCATTTACTACTTCTTCACCGCGATGTGCCGGTAAACAATGCATAAATAAATAATCATCTTTAGCATGCTTAACAAGTTCAGGGTTAACCTGGAATCGGGCAAACTTTTTCTTTCTTTCTTCAGCTTCTTCTTCCTGTCCCATCGAAGCCCAAACATCAGTATAAACAATATCAGCATCTTTAACTGCTGCAACCGGATCTTCTAATATTTCAACTTTACTTCCCATATAAGCAGCGAACTTCTTTGCATTTTCAACAATATCTTTATTTGGTTTGTAACCGGAAGGTGAAGCAATGGCTATATCCATTCCAACTTTGGAACAGCCATTCAATAAGCTGTGAGCCATATTGTTTCCATCACCAATGTAAGCAAGTTTAAGTCCCTGTAGCTTTCTTTTCTTCTCAAGTACAGTAAACAAATCTGTAAGCACCTGACAAGGATGCAGTAAATCTGTTAAACCATTGATTACTGGAATGTCAGCATATTTCGCAAGCTCAACTACATCATTGTGGTCAAAAGTACGAATCATTATTCCGTTGAGATATCTTGAAAGGACTTTTGCAGTATCTGCTATACTTTCGCTTTTACCAAGCTGTAAATCATTTGGACCGAAATACATTCCAAGTCCGCCAAGCTGATAAATTCCGGTTTCAAACGATACACGGGTTCTTGTAGATCGTTTGGTAAAAATCATTCCGAGTGTTTTCCCTTCAAGATATCTGTGAGGTTCATTCGTATATAATTTTTGCTTGAGAGAATGAGCTACATCAAATATTTCGTAAATTTCTTCAAGAGAAAGATCTGCTATTGAAATGAGATCTTTTCCTTTCATATTAACTGCCATATTAAATCTCCTTAATAATTTTAAAGTACTTTTAATTTAGTCCTGAATTATTCTTGTTCCGCAATTTGGATCGCCAAGTTGAGTTGATTCGGTAATTACTGTTTCCTTTCCGCCGTGTTCAACAAAACTAATAGCAGCAAGAATTTTTGGTCCCATACTTCCGGCACCAAACTCTCCTGCATCATAATATTTCTTTGCATCAGATACTTTTATAAAATCAAGCTGCTTTTGATTGGGTTTATTAAAATTTATATAAACTTTAGGAACATCTGTAAGAATAAAAAATTCATCTGCTTCAATTTCATTTGCAAGCAATGCAGAAGCAAGATCCTTATCAATTACTGCTTCAACACCGTGAAGCATTTTATCTTTATCCTGATAAACCGGCACTCCGCCGCCGCCTGCAGCAATAACTATATTTCCTTTTCTTACAAGATCTTTAATTACTTTTTTGTTCAGAATATCTTTTGGTTCAGGTGAAGCAACAACTCTTCGCCAACCCCTTTTACGGGCATCTTCTTTAAATACAAAATTGTTTGTTCTTGCAAGAAGATCAGCTTCTTCTTTAAGATAAAACGGTCCTATCGGTTTTGACGGATTTTCAAACGCTGGATCATTTCTATCTACAAGAACCTGAGTAACAAGTGTAACAACATTTCTTCTGACTTTATTTTCAGTCAGAATATTTTTCATTTGCCTCTCAATCATATAACCAATTCCGCCCTGAGAATCAGCAACACAAATATCCAAAGGCATTTTAGGAATTTTATAAGTATTATAACCAGCTTCATTGCGAAGCATTATATTCCCAACCTGTGGACCGTTACCGTGAGTAATTACAATGTTATAATCTTGTTTAAGAAGTTTAATGAGGTTAATACAGGTATCGTAAGTGTTTTTTTCCTGCTGCTGGATTGTTCCGATTTCGTTTCCGCGAAGGAGTGCATTGCCGCCTAAAGCAACCACAGCTATTTTGCGCATAAAAATCCTTTTTATTCATTAGCAACATTGACAAAATTTTTTTAGAATTACAGTGTAAACTTAAATAAGCTCTCACTGAAATAAAATCAATTTTGATATGGTAGAAAAGAATAATGAACTGCTGAAATCAATGTTGCAACCGGATAATATGATTCGGCTTTATGCCAGTGGTGCTTTTCCAATGGCTGATGAATCCGGACAAATAAACTGGTATCTGCCTGAAGTAAGAACTATTATTCCGCTTGATAATTTTAATATTCCGCGTTCAGCAAAAAGGGCGGTCGAAAAACAAAATTTCGAAATCAAATTTGATGCTGATTATCTGAATGTGATAAAGGGCTGTGCCGACCGGCCTTCAACCTGGATCTCTGAAGAACTTATTGTTGCTTACCGAAGATTGCATAAAAGAGGTTATCTTCACACAGTTGAAACCTACCAGAACGGGAAATTAGTTGGCGGATTATATGGAATTACCTTTCGCGGAGCTTTTTTCGGTGAATCTATGTTTTCAAAAGTTTCTCAGGCATCTAAAGCTGCTCTGATAGCTTTGCTTTATCACCTTAAAGAAAAAGATTTCGTTCTGCTTGATGTTCAGTATCTGACAAATCATTTGAAGATGTTTGGTGCAATTGAAATTTCGTGGGAAGAGTATAGCGCACTTCTGCAGAAAGCTTATCTCTCTGGATGTAGTTTTTAGGCTTGTAGAAGGTATAAGGGAATATGGTATAAGGATATAAGGTATATGGATATAACGAATAAGTTTTAGTTTATAAGGGAATGGTAAATTGAATTTAATTTTTTTATCAATTGAATTATTACTCACTTTGAATAACCAATCAATCAATAACTTGGTTAATTTTTATAAGATGTAATGCTATAAATAATCAATCTTTATTTGATCAGAATTAATTCTTTCTGAGGCGGTGAAAGAAATTTACAGCCATCTTTTGTAATTACAACCTCCTCTTCAATTGTAGAAACGCCGTAACCCTCAACTGGCAATCTTGGTTCGATCGTGAAAACCTGTCCTTCTTCAAGTTTAAGATAAGGTGTATTGCCATATCTTTCCCAGCGCGGGAAAAGTCCTGCTCCACCATCGTGAACTTCTCTTCCCACCTGATGACCAAGTCCGTGTGGATATTCGGGATAACCCTGACTTGTAATATAATTTCGTGCTATGTCATCCATTTCAACGCCTGTTACTCCAGGTTTAATAGCATCAGCAACCATCTGAATTGCATCACGAATTACTTCGAAACCTTTTTGAACTTCAGCAGGTGCTTTTGTTTCCCCATCTCTCAACAAATACCAAGTTCTCTGAAGATCAGAGCAGTAACCTTTATACTTTATTCCGAAATCCATATTAATCAAGTGACCTTTTTCAATTTTTCTGTCAGTTGGACCTGAGTGTGCACTTGAAGGATTTGGTCCTGTAAAAACTGCTGGACAAGTTTCTTCATCCCACGCAGGTTGAAATCCTTTTTCTTTCATTAATTTCTTTACAAACTCAGCTACATCTTTCTCGGTTAAGCCCGGCTTAATAAAATTTGTTACTGCATCAAATATTTTAAGAGTTTCATCAATTGCTTCTTTCATAATTGAAAGTTCTGCTTCAGATTTTCTGCCTCTCAATGCTGATATAATTTCTTCTGCACTAACTAAACAATTCTTAAATCTTGTTCCTTCCAGATAATCATTCAATAAAAGATACATTCCGTAAGTTAATCCATCTGACAACACAGAATTTTTTGAAAAGTTAATTGCAATCTTCGAAGGATTTTTTTCATTAAGATATTCAGTTAACGGTTCTTTAACTGATTTCAAATATCCAACTACTTTTTTATACAAACCTGTTTTTACAATATTTTCTTCTTCAATATTTCCAACAATTGCAGCAGTATCTCCGTCTTTATTTATAATAAAGGCAGATTGCCAGGTGGAATGTTCACCAACAATCATATCAATCATAGGATCTTTTGTTACTTTCGTTTCGCGAACAAAAGTAATCCACATATCAATATTTTTTTCATTAAGAATTTCAATTGCCTGCTGGATTTTTTCTTTGATAATTTGATTGGACATTTTAACCTCAAAAAGTTAGAAATTTTTACTTTTCAAAATTATTGATTTAAGAGACGAGTTGCTAAAAATTAAATTAATAATTGGTTGAATAAAGTCACATCATCAATTAGAATATGGTTATTCTTTAGGTTTTTACTTCTGTAAAATCTAATTTTGGTAAGCAAAAAAATTGAATTTTAACTTTATGACAACAGTAAATACTCATAAATTTCAGGGGAAATATCAATGCTAATTATTACTGTTGACTTCATTCATTTCGAACAGACTTTCCGCACTCTTCCAGAAAATCAAACTATAAATAATCCAATGTTTAACATAAAAAAATTAAGAGGTTAATATGGCTTCTGATTATGTAATGAAGTTATTGGCTGATGTAAAAGCCAAAAATCCTAACGAACCAGAATTTCATCAGGCAGTTGAAGAAGTTCTTGAATCACTTGATTTAGTTCTTCAACGCCATCCTGAATATCGCTCTTTAAAAATTGTTGAAAGAATGGTTGAACCAGAAAGAGTTATAATGTTTCGTGTTCCCTGGATGGATGACCAGGGACAGATTCATATAAATCGCGGTTACAGAATTGAAATGAACAGCGCCATTGGTCCTTATAAGGGCGGTTTACGATTTCACCCATCAGTAACTTTGGGCATCTTAAAGTTTTTAGCATTCGAACAGGTTTTCAAAAATTCTCTTACAACTCTTCCAATGGGCGGCGGTAAAGGCGGAAGTGATTTCGATCCAAAAGGAAAATCAGATAATGAAATAATGAGATTCTGCCAAAGCTTTATGACAGAACTTTTCCGTCATATTGGTCCGAACACTGATGTTCCTGCTGGTGATATTGGTGTTGGTACGAGAGAAATCGGATATTTATTTGGTCAGTACAAAAGATTAACAAATGAATTTACCGGAGTATTAACAGGTAAAGGTATCAACTGGGGCGGCTCTCTTATTCGTCCTGAAGCAACAGGTTTTGGCGTCGTTTATTTCGCAAATGAAATGCTCAAAACAAAAGGACAAACTTTTGAAGGAAAAACCGTTGCTGTTTCTGGTTTCGGTAATGTCGCTTGGGGAGCAGTTCAGAAAGTAACAGAACTTGGTGGAAAAGTTGTAACTCTTTCAGGACCTGATGGATATATTTACGACCCGGACGGTGTTAAAGGAGAGAAGATTGATTACATGCTAAAGCTTCGTGCAAGCAATAAAGATGCAGTTGAAGATTATGCAAAAGAATTTAAAGTTAAATTTGTCCCTGGCAAAAAGCCGTGGGAAGTTAAATGCGATGTTGCTCTTCCTTGTGCTACACAAAATGAAATTTATGAAAACGATGCAAAGGAATTAATTAAAAATGGCTGCATTTGTGTATGTGAAGGTGCAAATATGCCAACTACAATTGAAGCTTATAAATTATTTGTTGAAGCTGGTGTTCTTTATGCGCCTGGTAAAGCTTCAAATGCTGGCGGCGTTGCTACATCAGGATTAGAAATGTCACAGAACAGTATGAGATTACCCTGGAGCAGAGAAGAAGTTGATAGAAGACTTCATGAAATTATGATTAGAATTCACGATACCTGTCTTGCTACTGCTGAAAAGTACGGAACACCGGGCAATTATGTTAATGGTGCCAACATTGCAGGATTCCTAAAAGTTGCTGATGCTATGATTGATCAGGGACTTGTTTAATATAAATAATATTTCAAATGTTTAGAGGGCGATTCAGATGAGTCGCCCTTTTTTTCTAAAAAGAAATTCGAGTTGAGTTGAATTATGATTTTTGTTGTGTTCTTTTTATTTGATTTCTATAATTCATCATTAAGTATTTTTATCTCAGCAACAGCATCTTCTTTGTCTGAATAAAATTTCCTGCTTGCAATCTGTAGAAATATACTCCGCTTGCAAGCTGAGTTGCATCCCATTCTACTTCGTAATATCCTGCTTCTTTTTGTTCATCTACTAATGTTGCAATTTCATTTCCCAAAATATCATATACCTTTATTCTCACTTCATTCAAAGTCCTCTCCTTTGGAGAGGATTTAGGTGAGGCTGGAATTGAATATCTGATTTTTGTTGTAGGATTAAATGGATTCGGATAGTTCTGATAGAGTACAAATTCATCAGGAAAAGTTTTATTATCATCAACACTTGTTGGGGTGTTCATATAGTCCATAACTCCTCGAAGAATTGCATTTGCGGTAAGATTAAAATTGCCGGTGCCGCTGCATTGATACATATCTTCATAAGTTAAAGCCATTACACTTTCTCCATGATAGTACCAAAACCAACTTTCAGGATATTTCATTGGATTGCCGCCTGTCCAACTTATATAATAATTCCATGGTTCAATTCCGTTTGGATAATATGCTCTTATACCTTCAATAAAATTTTGTTGCATTAAAGCAAATTGTGCCGAAGTGCCGGCTGAATCATGATAGACAAAATATCTTTTGCACAATGATGATGAATGCATATTCAATTCAACTTCAATCGGATTTGGAGAAGACATCAGCGATGTGAATCTTGCTTTCAATGCAGCAACTTCAGGTTCGTTTGGAAAAGTAAACCAATTGCTTTCAAGATCAACATTGTTTGCATTTCGTCTTGGATAACCAAGCTCAACTCCATCAGGATTATACATTGGCACGATATAGAAAACACAATGCTCTCTTATCCGCTGTGCTAATTCGGTTTCAGACAAAAGAATATTAATTATCTGTTCAGTTACCCAAAATCCTTCTGTTTCCTGTGGATGAGTTCTTGCATGAATGAAAACTGTACGCCTGCCTGATATCTGATTTGGATTCGAACCAATTGTTAATTGCCAAAGCGGTCGTCCCTGCACACTTAATCCAATCGAATCAATTTTAACATAAGGACTTTGTCTCCAATAATTAAGATCGACCAACAGACTATCATAACTATAGCCCCAATTTTCAATTGATGTTGAGTAATTAATTTCATCATCGTCTTCTACAAATCCGCATTTATCAATCAGGTATGTTTTACCTTGAATAATTTGTAGTTCCTGTGATTTTAATGTTGATACAGACAAGATTAAAACCGGAAGGAATAAAAGAATTTTCTTCATAATAAACTCTGATTAAAAGTTTAAAGGAATTATTTTGCATTAAAAATAATTGAGATTTTCTTTAGAACAAATCAACTATTTGAAACTAATGTCATTCAATGAATAACGATTTCAACAAAGAACTTGAACAAAGCTTGAAAAAAGCAAAACCATATTCTCAATCCTCAGAATTTAAAAAGTGGATTACTTCACTCATCATTTTACCGATTGCAATTTACTGGACATTGAATCGAGGCGAATATGGACTGATTGATAATGTTGATCTCGTAATTCATGAAGCAGGACATTTGTTTTTTATGTTCTTTGGAAAATTTATTTATACTCTTGGTGGAACTTTGATGCAAATAATTATTCCATCACTTATTGCATTTACTTTCTTTCGTAATAATTACAGAACCGGAGTTCAGTTTGGTCTTTTATGGCTTGGACAAAATTTTATTAACATAAGTGTTTATGCTGCAGATGCTCAGGCCAAGAAACTTCCATTGCTCGGCGGTAATAAAGTTTATCACGATTGGGATTATTTGCTGGGTACGCTTGGCATTATTGAATACGACTATATTGTTGGATACTTTTTCTTCTCAATTGCAATCCTGATTTTCATCATTGCTGTTTTACTCCCTCTAATAATTAAAGATTAAATGTTATCTTTGCCCCGAAAAATTTTTATTGATGTTTGAATGAAACGATTATATTTCCTTTTAATACTACTTATAGAAGTAACTGTTTATCCACAACAAGATAGCATTGTTACTTATTATCCGGATGGGAAAATTGAATCAATAATTCACCTCTCAAATGGGGTGCGTGAAGGTGTAGCAAAATTTTATTTCGAAAACGGAAATATGAAAGAAGAAAGAAATTATCTGAAAGATAAAGTAGAAGGTGTTGTCAAACTTTATTATCCTAACGGAAATCTTAAAGAGATGTTCAATATTGAAAATGGAAGAAGAGAAGGACCTGCTTCATACTTTGATTCGAATGGTGTTCATATTGAAGATGTATTTTTTTCAGAAGGCTTTCGCAAAGATCAGGAATTTGCCTTAATCGGTGAATACAGAATGGAAGATTATCAGAAGTTGCTTGAAGAATGGAAACGGAAGCAGGAAGAACGCAATAAAAAATCTGATGAAATGCCTCCGGAACAAGTTGAAGAAAAAGATTTTGATGACGATCCGGCTTATTTCCTCAATGCTGAAGTAATGCCTGAACCAATCGGAGGAATGAATACAATTTATCGCAAACTTACTTATCCCGAAGAAGCAAGAAAGAAAAAAATTGAAGGCACTGTTAAAGTTTTAGCTTTTATTGAAAAAGATGGTGAGGTCTCCAACGCTACAGTAGTTGAGGGAATCGGTTATGGATGTGATGAAGTGGCAAGATTAGCTGTTTACTACACCAGATTTAAACCGGGGTTGATGAAAGGCAAACGGGTTAAAGTTCAAATGATCATTCCGATTGAATTCAGATTAAATCGTTAATCAATAACTTTGAATCTTAATCCTTCAAAAAGTTTTTTAAGATTCTTTGAATTTAATTTAATCTTATAGTTGTTGAACTCTCTTCTCAAAGGATAATTTTTTCTGAGAGCATCAAAATATTTTATTCTATCTTCGCGATTAAAGTATAACATCTTTCTCATCTGATTTGTATCAGATTCAATGTCATATATTCTGCTAATCAGGTTTTCAAACTCAATCAAATCAAATTCTGATTTATTGTAATCAAGTCGATTGTGTTTTACTTCAGGTAGTTTAAAATCAAATTGATATTTTGTTCCAAGAAATTCATTCAAGGAATTAAATATCATAACAGTACCATTTACTTTGCCTTCCAATGTATATCCGGCAACATGCGGAGTTGCTACTTTCACTCGTTCAAGTAAAGATAAATCAACATCGGGTTCATTTTCCCAGACATCAAAAGCAACATTAATTCTTTTTTGAGATACTAATTTTCTCAATGCATTATTATCAATCACAGCCCCACGTGAAGTATTGATTAAAATTGTATTTTCTTTTAACTGTGTAAGTTTCTCTTCATCAATCAAATGAAAAGTTTTATCCTCACCTTCAAATATTAGTGGAACATGCAGAGTAACAATATCGCATTTTAGAATTTCTTCAAGTGAATAGTATTTTTCCTGTTGATTTATTCTTTGAAGCGGAGGATCGTTCTTAAAAACTTTTAATCCAAGTAACTCAGAAAATTTTACTACTTTACTGCCAACATTCCCAACACCAACAACACCGATTGATTTATCTTTCAGACTAATTTTTTCATCAGCACAAATTTTAAATAATGCAGTCAAAACATATTCGGCTACAGCATAAGCATTACATCCTTTAGAATCTGCAAATGCAATTTTATTTTCCTTAAGATACTCCAGATCAATATGATCAGTTCCAATCGTAGCAGTTCCAACAAATTTAATCGGAGTATTTTTAAGAAGTGTTTCATCAACATTAGTTACTGACCGAATAATAAGAACATCAGCATCCTTCAGATTGCCGTTAGTAATTTCTCTTCCGGGAAGAAGCGTTACTTCACCAAATAGAGAAAATGCTTCCTTTGCAAATGAAATATTTTCGTCAACAATTAATTTCATTTTTGTATCCCGATTGAATATACATAAATTTCCAATTGTGAATTGATAAAGTTGAATTTATTTTTACACACCACTAAATAAAAACTTTAGTTAACAAATATGTAATTCCGACAAATCAAAAATAAGGATTTCCAGATGCTAAGCCGATTGTTACAACCAGAAATTAAGTCTCTCATTGAAGAGAGAAAACTTAGCATCCTAAAGGAAATTCTTCAGGATTGGACACCTGCCGATATTGCCGAACTTCTGATTGACCTCGATGAAAAAGAAAGAGTTATAATTTTCCGTTTACTTCATACCGAGTTAGCCGCCGATACCTTTGAATATCTTGACTTAGATACTCAATTGGATTTGCTTAAATCAATGGGCAATGAAGAAGTGGCCGCAATTCTGAACGAAATGGATCCTGATGACAGAACTGCTTTGTTTGAAGAACTTCCTGCCTCTGCAACAAAACAACTTATTCAACTACTTTCACCTGAAGAAAGAAGACTTGCTGTAACATTACTCGGCTATCCGGAAAACAGCGTCGGAAGACTAATGACTCCGGATTACATTGCTGTTAAACCGGATTGGACTATTCAGCAAACTTTAGATTACATAAGAGAGAACGGAAAAAATAAAGAAACATTAAACATACTTTATGTTGTTGATGACAAAGGAAAACTTATTGATGATATTAAGATCAGAGAAGTTTTGCTGGCTCCGCTTGATTCCAGAATTTCTGATTTGATGGATGAAAACTATGTGGCTCTTAATGTTTATGATGATCAGGAAAAAGCAGTTGAAATGTTTCGCAAGTATGACAGAGTTGCTTTGCCTGTTGTTGACCATAGCGGAAATCTTATCGGCATTGTAACATTTGACGATGTGATGGATGTAGCTGTTGAAGAAACAACCGAAGACATTCAGAAGCAGGCAGCAGTAGAAGTTCTTGATGAACCTTATCCTACAATTCCAATTCTGAAAATGATTAAGAAGAGAGCCGGATGGCTTTCAGTACTTTTTATTGGAGAAATGTTTACAGCCTCAGCAATGGCTGTATTTGAAGAAGAAATTGCGCGCGCTGTTGTTCTCGCTTTATTCGTTCCTCTAATTATTTCAAGTGGTGGAAATTCCGGTTCTCAGGCAGCAACACTTGTTGTTAGAGCAATGGCTTTAGGTGAAGTCACTCTAAAAGATTGGTTTCTTGTAATCAAAAGAGAACTTTTGACTGGCTTAACACTCGGATTGATATTAGCTTCAATTGGCTTTATCAGAATTTTTGTCTGGCAAATGGCTTCACATATTTATGGCGAACATTGGTTTTATGTTGCTTTAACAGTATCCATCTCATTAATCGGAGTTGTTCTTTGGGGAACAGTAACCGGCTCAACTCTTCCGTTTATACTTAAACGGCTTGGCTTCGATCCTGCATCTTCTTCTGCTCCTTTTGTTGCTACTTTGGTTGATGTAACGGGAATAGTAATTTACTTTACTGTCGCAATGTTCGTGTTGGGTGGTAAATTACTGTAACATTTCCGGTAAAAACCTATCTGGAATATTTTTATATTTGTCAAAGTTTTTAAACAAAATCTTCAACTATTATGAAAAAAATAAACAAAGGGATTATTCTTGCCGGTGGTTCCGGTTCACGGTTGTATCCAATCACTAAAGTTTACAGCAAGCAACTTGCACTTATTTATGATAAGCCGCTTATTTACTATCCACTTTCAATCTTAATGTTAGGTGGAATTAAAGATATCCTTATCATATCAAACAAAGAAACTATTCCGCTTTATCAGCAATTATTTGATAACGGAAATCAGGTTGGATTGAATATTTCATACAAAATTCAGGATGCACCAAACGGAATTGCTGAAGCATTTATTCTTGGCGAAGAATTTATTGGTACCGACAATGTAACTCTAATTCTCGGTGATAATATTTTCTATGGTGATTTGAGTTTCTTTTACGACGCACTTAAGCGTGAAAATGGCGCAACTATTTTCGGCTATCAGGTTAATGATCCTCAGAGATACGGAATTGTTGAATTTGATAAAGAAGGTAAAGCTATTTCAATTGAAGAAAAACCTTTACATCCAAAATCAAATTATGCTGTGCCTGGTTTATATATCTATGATAATCAGGTGATTGAAATATCAAAAAATCTTAAGCCATCTGCCCGTGGTGAACTTGAAATTACAGATGTTAATAAAACTTATCTCGAAAGAGGTCAGCTTTATGTTGAAAAAATTGGAAGAGGAATTGCCTGGCTTGATACAGGAACTCCCGAAGCTTTGCTTCAGGCATCAAACTTTTTTGGAGTTATAGAAGATCGTCAGGGATTGAAAGTTGCCTGCATCGAAGAGATTGCATTTAATAAAGGTTTTATTTCAAAAGAACAATTTGAAAAACTTATTCATTCGATTCCCAAATCGTTGTATCGGGATTATCTTGAAAAAATTCTTAAAGAGGCTTAATGGAAATACAAACAACACCAATTGAGGGACTTCTTGTAATCAAACCAAAAGTGTTTGGAGATTCAAGAGGATATTTTCTGGAATCATTCCGACTTTCGAAATTTCGTGAACATGGAATTAATTCCGACTTTGTTCAGGATAACATTTCCAAATCTAGGAAAGGAACAATCAGAGGATTACATTATCAGATTGGAGAGATGGCGCAGGGAAAACTCTGTCAGGTAATCTACGGAAAAGTGCTTGATGTTGCTGTTGATATCAGATTCAACTCGCCAACATTTGGGAAATATTATTCAGCTGTTTTATCCGAAGATGATCATACACAGCTTTGGATTCCACCTGGTTTTGCTCACGGATTTTCCGTTTTATCTGATGAAGCTATTTTTTATTACAAGTGCACACAATATTACAGCAAGGAACACGAACGGGCTATTCGTTATGATGACCCGCAATTATCAATAAACTGGCAAATTGATGATCCGATAGTTTCTGAGAAAGATCTCTCAGCAAAATTCTTTAATGAAATAGACAAAGATTTTTTTTACACTAAATAATATTTATCAAAAGGAAATTTTATGCGAGTACCTCTTCTTGATCTTAAACCACAATATCACTCTCTGAAAAAACAATTAGATGAAGCAATAATCAGAGTTGCTGAGTCACAATATTTTATTATGGGTCCGGAACTCTCGGAAATGGAAAAAGAGTTTCAACAATACTTAAATGTAAAACATGCCTGGGGAGTTTCATCAGGTACAGATGCTTTATTATTGGCTCTGATGGCATTAGATATCAAACCCGGCGATGAAGTTATTGTTCCTACTTACTCTTTCTTTGCTACTGCAGGAGTTGTATCAAGACTTTTTGCAACACCGGTTTTTGTTGAAAATGATCCGGTTACTTTTAACATTGATCCGAAAGATTTTGAAAAGAAAATAACATCAAAAACAAAGGCCGTTATTCCGGTTCATCTTTTCGGGCAAAGCGCTGAAATGGATGAGATTATGAATATTGCAAATGCTAATAATCTTTATGTTATTGAAGATGCTGCTCAGGCAATTGGAACTCAGTACAAAGATGGAAGATTTGTTGGAACAATCGGACACATTGGTTGCTACTCATTTTTCCCGAGTAAAAATCTTGGCGGCTACGGTGATGGCGGTTTGATTGTAACCAATGATGATAAACTTTCTGAAATCATCAGAATAAAAAGAGTTCACGGTGGTGAACCAAAATATTATCATAAAGTGATTGGAGGAAATTTCAGATTAGATGCTATTCAGGCTGCTGTGCTTCGTGTTAAACTTCCTCATCTGCAATCGTGGTCAGAAAAAAGGCAGCAGAATGCAAAACGATATAATCAGCTTTTTATTGAAGCAGGACTTGCAGAAGAACCAGGAAAAACAAAATTCGACAGCAGAAATAAAGTGTTGTTGCCAAAGGCAGTTTATGAAAATTCAGGTGTAAAGAATTATCATATCTACAACCAATATAAAATCCGGGTTGAAAAAAGAGATGCACTAAGAGAATTTATGACAAAGCATGAAATCGGCACTGAAATTTATTATCCGGTTCCATTTCATCTTCAGGAATGTTTTGCTGATCTTGGCTATAAGAAAGGTGACTTCCCTGTTTCAGAGTTCTCTGCAAACACTTCAATTGCTCTGCCTATTTATCCGGAACTATCAGATGAGCAATTGCAATTTGTTGTATCTGTTATAAAAAAATTTTTTGACGAAAATTAAATGAGACTTTTTCTTTCAATAATTTTTTTATTGCTGATAGTTGAATCAACTTCATTTTCGCAAGTTGTTTATGAACCACTAAACAGCGATGTATATGTTTTCCTAAGCCGGCTTAGTCAGAAAGGGATTGTAGATTTTGATGATCAGATTCGACCGCTTTCGAGAAAGTATATTGCAGAAAAACTTTCTGAGCTGAAAAATAATTCTGATAGTCTGACCTCTTTAGAAAAAGATGAATTAGATTTTTTCCTTTCTGACTTCGGAAGAGAAGTTGATTTATTAAAAAATGTTAAAGTTGAAAAACCACTGCTATCATCTTTAGATAAAGATCAATTTGGCAGATATCGTTTGTTTTCTTACCGTGATAATCTTTTCACTTTTAATCTATCACCAATTTTAGGATTTGAGATTGGCTCAAGACAAAATGAAAGACTAATTCACATTTGGAATGGAGTCTCATTCTACGGTTATCTTTCTGACAACATTGGATTCAACTTTAAATTCGTTGACAATTCCGAAAAAGGAAACACTGTTGATAAGTGGAGAGAGTTCACACCCAAAACAGGATTCAACCAGAGAAATGATAAAATAATATTTGGCTTTGCACCTGATAAAGTCGAGTACAGCGAAGTTAATACAAACATTGGAATTGATTGGTCGTGGGGAAAATTTTCTGTTGGAAAAGATTTTATGGAATGGGGTTATGGTGAAAGCGGATTGTTGGTTCTTTCACAAAAAGCTCCTTCATTTCCGTTTTTAAGACTCGATATAAATCCTGTTGAATGGCTCAACTTCAATTACTTTCACGGTTTCCTTTCTTCAGATGTTATTGATAGCAATGAAACTTATTATCACCAAACAAACGGCGAACGAATTATTTTTCGTGAAAAGTATTTAGCTTCTCATACATTAACTGTTAAACCGATAAAAGGATTAAACATTTCACTTGGTGAGTCAATAGTCTACGCTGATAAATTTGAGTTCTCTTATTTATTTCCGCTAATGTTTTTCCGCGTGAACGATCATCATTTAAGCAGGCAGATAAATGAAGCCGGCAGCAATTCACAATTTTTCTTTTCAGTCAGCTCAAGAAATCATTTAAAGAACACTCATCTTTATGGCTCGTTGTTTATTGACGAGCTAACAATCAGCAATATTTTTGATAAGGTAAAACAACGGAATCAATTTGCCTTTTCTTTAGGTACTTCAGTTACTGATCTTCCGATTGAAAATTTAACCCTCAGGGTTGAGTACACAAAAATTTATCCGTTCGTTTATGAGCATTATATTCAAACAACTACTTATCAGCATGCTTCGTATAATTTGGGACATTGGATGGGCAGCAACGGTGATCTTATTTACGGCTCAATAAATTACAGATTTATCCGAGGATTGCAGGCAACTCTCTGGGCTCAGTATATTCGCAAAGGTGATAGAGGCAATGCTTATCAACAATATCAGACACAACCGCAGCCGCCTTTTCTATTCGGTTTAAGAAAAAATTATACTTATTTCGGCGGCTCTGTTAAGTATGAAATATTACACGAACTGTTTGCTAAATTTAATTTCCAGTTGATGAAATCATCTGAACAACAGCAGGATTTGAATTTTATAAATTCTGATCTTAATGAATTTTATTTCTCAGTTTATTATGGAATTTGATGTTATGATGAATTATAAGAACAAAAAAATTTATGTTGCCGGACATAATGGAATGGTTGGCTCTGCTATAATGAGAGCATTACAAAAAAATGGTTATGAAAATCTTATCACAAAATCTTTCACAGAGCTCGATTTAAGAAGACAAAGTGATGTTGAAAAATTTTTCCAGCAGGAAAAACCAGAGATTGTAATTGTTGCTGCAGCAAAAGTCGGAGGGATACTTGCAAACAATACTTATCGTGCAGAATTTATTTATGACAATCTAATGATTGAAGCTAATCTTATCCACGCTTCTTATCTTAACAGCGCTGAAAAATTAATCTTTCTCGGAAGTTCTTGTATTTATCCTAAACTTGCACCTCAACCACTAAAAGAAGAATATCTGCTTTCAGGTTATCTTGAATTTACAAATGAACCTTATGCTATTGCTAAGATTGCAGGAATAAAACTTTGTGAAAATTATTTCAGACAATATGGATGTAATTTTATTTCAGCGATGCCAACAAATCTCTACGGACCAAATGACAATTTTGATTTACAGACTTCACATGTTCTTCCGGCATTAATAAGAAAATTTCACGAAGCAAAAATTCAGAAACTAAGCTCTGTAACTATTTGGGGAACAGGTAAACCGATGCGTGAATTTTTATATGTTGATGACCTTGCAGAAGCCATTATTTTTATGATGGAGAGCATCGATGCGAAAAATCTTTACAATCTCGGAATTACTCATCTAAATGTCGGAAGCGGCAAGGATATTTCAATCTCTGATTTAGCAAATCTTGTTGCACAAATAATTGGATTCAAGGGAAAGATTGAATACGATTTAAGTAAACCTGATGGAACTCCAAGAAAATTAATGGATGTAAGTCGCATCAATTCACTCGGTTGGAAATATAAAACCGAACTGGAAGAAGGCATTAAACTTACTTATGAATGGTTTCTAAAAAATTCTCTTAAAAATTAATTGGTTTATAAAATTAACATGTTAATCATTAGTGGTTGATATTATATCCGTTAAAGAAAATAACAAAAGCCAATAGCACGCAAATGACACAGATTGAGCTGATTAGCAGAATCAGTGTCATCCGTTAGCTAACGGAGTGTGCCATTAACCAAGTATCAAAGGGCAGCAAATAAATGAAAGCATTAATCACAGGCATTACCGGACAGGATGGAAGTTACTTAACAGAGTTACTTCTTGAAAAAGGTTATGAAGTTCACGGAATTATTCGTCGCAGCAGTTCATTCAACACCGGACGAATTGATCATCTGTATGAAAATCCTGAAATACTCAACAAAAAACTTTTTCTTCATTATGGAGATTTAGTAGATACAAGCAATCTCAATCGTTTGCTTGAAAAAATTCAACCTGATGAAATCTACAACCTTGCTGCACAAAGTCATGTTAAAGTATCATTTGAAATTCCTGATTACACAGCTCAGGTTGATGCACTTGGAACATTGAGATTTCTTGATGCAATCAGAGAAGTAGGATTGCGACAGGTAAAATTCTATCAGGCATCCACTTCTGAACTGTATGGAAAAGTTCAGGAAGTTCCTCAATCAGAAAAAACTCCTTTTTATCCCCGCTCACCTTATGGTGTTGCAAAACTTTATGGTTATTGGATAATCGTTAATTACAGAGAAGCTTATAATCTTTTTGCCTGCAATGGAATTTTATTTAATCACGAATCGCCAAGAAGAGGTGAAACATTCGTTACAAGAAAAATCACTCGTGCTGCTGCAAGAATAGCAGCAGGACTTCAGAGTGAGCTTTCACTTGGTAATCTGAATGCAAAAAGAGACTGGGGTTATGCTCCTGAGTATTGCGAAGGTATGTGGAAAATACTTCAGCATAAAGAAGCTGATGATTTTGTGCTTGCAACCGGTGAAACTCACACTGTCAGAGAATTTGCGGAACTTACTTTCAAACATCTTGGGATTGAACTCGAATGGATTGGTGAAGGGGTTAATGAAGTAGGTAGAATAAAAAATGTAGCTCTTGACAAAGCAAAATCACTTATAGGATTTGATGTTGAGAAAGAAAGAACAAGAAGTGACTTTACAACAAGATTGAAGAAGGGTGATGTTTTAGTAAGAGTAAATCCTAACTATTACAGACCAACAGAAGTAGATCTTTTGATTGGTGATTCATCAAAAGCTGAGAGACTGCTTGGATGGAAAGCTAAAACAAAATTTTCTGACCTTGTGGAAATAATGATTAAAGCAGATATGGAAAAAGTTTTAAGAAGAGGATTTTAAAATCCTCTTCTAATCAATTTTTTGTCCTACTACAATTGTTAAAGTATTTTCCGGATAATAAGCATTCACTTCTGCCGGCGCATCAATTCCGATCAACTCAAATGCTTTTTGAATTGCACCTGCATAAGGTGGAGCAGAGTTAATTCCTTTTACAATAATTGAAACTCCTCTTGGAGGAGTTCTGAAAACAGTTTGAGCAATTCCGTTACTTTTATAACCGGCAGCAATCAACAGCTTCTCAATTTCCTTTGCATATCTGAATGAACCTTCATCACCGGAAATACATTTGATTGTAAAATCACCCTTGGGTTTATTTGCCAAAAACTGAATGAACTTTTGCTCAGCACTATTTTCAAAAGTAATAATCTGAGGTTTTGGTTCTTCAACAGGAGCTTGAGTAACCTTCGTTGGTTCAGGTTCCGTTTTTTCAATAATTGTTTTTGGGATTACAATCGTTTCAGGTTTTGGTTTGAAAGTTTCAGTTAAAATTGACTGATCGGGAAAACTTGGTTTATCTTTGAAGCCGGTTATTTTACGCTGAGCATCGTTAAGTTCGCGCTCCATTGCCATTTGTTTAACCTGCATCAGCTCAGAAATTCGTGATTGAACTTTCCAGCTGAAAACTCCCAGAGCTGCAGAAATAACTGCCCAGGCGATAATTACTATACTCAGTATTCTTTGTAAGCCGTCTAAATTATCCCAGAAAGACATTTTAATCTCCTCAAAGTCAATTTTCTATTGGTTAAATTTAAGCAAAAATCATACTAATAGTTAAAGCTTTGTTTTAAAAATAACTATAAGAAACTTCTAACAACAATAAATTATCGTAAAACCTTCAGAATGCTTTATGAATTGACTTAGTTTTTATTGGTGCGAAAGAACATTAAACTTAAATTAGCAGTAATGATTTTTTACAAACTGTAATATTGTATAAAAATTACTTGTAAAGTCTACATCAATTAAATTTGTTGCCGGCTGACAAGTAAACAATAGTTATGTATTTCAGACAAATCAAAATGAAATAAGAGTGATAAAAATTTTTTATAAACAATTTTCCGGAGGTTCTCATGTTCGATCAGAATTATAAATTCACTTGTGTTGATCGCTTTTTGAAATATGTTAAATACGATACTCAATCAGATGAAGAATCTACTTCATTCCCAAGCACAGAAAAACAAAAAATTCTTTCTAAAGATTTAGCCGAAGAACTTAAGCAAATGGGACTCGCTGATGCTCATATGGATGAATGGGGCTATGTAATGGCAACTTTACCTTCGAATACAGATAAAGATGTTCCTCCAATTGCTTTTATTGCACATGTTGATACTTCGCCTGCTGTTTCCGGTGCAAATGTTAATCCGATAATCAGGAAAAATTATCAGGGTGGCGATATTGTTTTAGAAAATGGTGGTTGGGTAATTAAAGAAAGTGAAAATCCTGATCTTAAAAACATGATTGGATTTGATATTATTACAACTGATGGAACCACTTTGCTCGGTGCTGATAATAAAGCAGGTGTTGCCGAAATAATGGATGCAATAAACTATCTTCTAACTCATCCTGAGATAAAACACGGTGATATAAAAGTATGCTTCACTCCTGACGAAGAAGTAGGAAGAGGAACAGAAAAAATTGATTTGAAAAAATTAGGCGCAAAGTATGCTTACACTGTTGATGGATCAAGCCGTGGTGAAATTGAAACCGAAACATTTTCAGCTGATGCAGTGGTTATTAAATTCTATGGTAAGAATATTCATCCGGGCTATGCAAAAGGTGTAATGATAAACTCAATAAAAATTGCAGCTTCTTTTATTGAATCATTACCAAAGGATAGATTGTCTCCGGAAACCACAGATGGAAGAGAAGGATATGTTCATTGCGGTTCATTTAATGGAAATGAAGAACTTACAACTTTAAAATTTATCATTCGTGATTTTGAAACTCCGAAGCTGAAAGAATATGAAGACTTCCTGAAAAAATTAGCTGAAGAAGCTGTTGCAAAGTTTCCCGGTTCAAGAATGGAATTTCAGGTTATTGAGCAATACAGAAACATGAAAGAAATTCTTGATAAACATCCGCAGGTTACACAATATGCTGTTGAAGCAATGGAAAGAATCGGGATAAAACCAATAATGCATCCGATTCGTGGCGGTACGGATGGTTCAAGATTGTGTTTTATGGGATTACCAACACCAAACATTTTTGCAGGCGAACACTCATTCCATTCACAAACAGAATGGGTTGCTGTACAAGATATGTATGAAGCAGTAAAATTGATAGTTGAAATTGCAAAAGTGTGGGAGGAGAAGAGTTAAAATAGGATATTGGAGATAGGTTGTTGGTAGTTGGTTGGTGGAAATTGGAGATTGGTGGTGAGAAATTGAAATTTAAAATAAATATAGATTATTCTTTTTGTAAGTATGAATAATTTAAAGTATGAAGATTTAGAGGTATATCAACTTGCTGAGAAGTTAAGTGATAGAATATGGCAAATTGTTGTTGGTTGGAATTATACTTCTCAAAAGACTTATGGCTTACAGATAATTGATTCAAGTGCAAGTATTGGCTCTAACATTGCAGAAGGTTATGGAAGAGGAAGTAATCCGGATCGAGCCAGATTTGCAAAAATCTCAAGGGGATCGTTATATGAAACGATTCATTGGTTAAATAAAACTCATCGTTTAAAAATATTATCAGACGATGAGTTCAAAGAACTTTCTGAAATTTGTGATAAACTAAATCCAAAATTAAGTGCATACATAAATTATTTAAATAAAAAGTAAGCTTTGTCAGACAATAAAAAAATAAATTTACCGAAGTCTAAAGATTTAAGTCCAACTTCCAACATCCATCTCCCAACACCCAAGCTCCCCGAGCTTATGGCTCCTGCGGGCGATTGGACAATGCTTCGTGCTGCAGTCAGCAACGGTGCTGATGCAGTTTACTTTGGCGTTGACAAACTCAATATGCGTGCTAAAGCAAAAAACTTTTCCGTTGATGACTTAAAAGAAATTTCTTCTTTCTGTAAACAGAATAATGTTAAAACATATCTGACACTAAACACTATCGTATTTGAAGAAGAACTTCAGGAAGTTGAAGAAATAATTCTTAAAGCAAAAGATGCTGGAATTGATAGAATCATCTGCTGGGATTTAGCAGTCGCAGAACTTTGTTATAAACATCAATTCCCTTTTGTTATTTCTACTCAAGGTTCAATTTCAAACTCGCTTGCTGCTTCAGTTTATAAAAGACTTGGTGCTGTAAGAATTGTGCTGGCAAGAGAATGCTCACTTGAAGAAATAAAAAAAATTCGCGCTAATACCGATTTAGAAATAGAAGCATTCATTCACGGCGCAATGTGTATTGCAATCAGCGGAAGATGTTTTATGAGTCATCATTTGTTCGGACAATCTGCTAATCGTGGTGAATGTGTTCAGCCCTGCAGAAGAGAATATGAAGTAATAGATTCAGCGACTGAAAAATCTTTGATAATTGGTGAAGATTATGTTATGTCACCAAAAGATTTATGTACAATTGAATTTATTGATCAACTGATAGAAGCAGGAATAGATTCATTCAAAATTGAAGGCAGAAAAAGAGCACCTGAGTATGTTGCAAAAGTTGTGAGCGTATATCGTAAAGCAATTGACCTTTACTTTGAAGGAAATTTAACCACTGAAATTAAAAAACAATTCCTTAAGGAATTAGAAACAGTTTATAACAGAGGTTTCTCAACAGGTTTTTATTTTGGTGTACCTTCATCTGAAGATTATGCAGGAGTTGAAGGAAGCAAAGCAACAACAAGAAAAGTTTATGTGGGTAAAGTATTAAACTACTACAAACAACCTGAAGTCGTACACATTCTAATCGAATCAGGTAAAGTTAAAGCAGGAGATAAAATTATTTTTATCGGAGAAACTACCGGAGTGATTGAATCTGAAATCACAAAGATGCGTGTAAACGAAATAGAAAATACCGAAGCAGTAAAAGGAGATGAAATAACTTTACCGCTTCAGTATTTAGTAAGAAGAAATGACAAGGTTTACCTGATTGAAAATCTCATTTCACAAAAAATTATTACTCTGCCGGAACACTAACCTCAGTTTTTATCTTAGCAGATTCTCCACCCATTGATGTCATAACAGCAATTGCATAGTAATATTTTCCACCTTTTGAAATTTGATTATCAATATAATTTCTTGCGGTGCTGTCAACTGCTTTGAGTTCATTAAATTCAGCAAAGTTATTACTGCGATAAATTACGAACCAGTAATTTTCTTTTAAGTTCTTGGTATAAACCCAATCCAGTATTACTGCATTAGAGTTTACATCGTATCTTGCGGTAAATTTTTCAACTGAAGGTCTTAAACCAGTATCATAAGGTCTTCCAATCACAGGGAATGCAAATGCTGATTGCAAACCAGAACTATCAACTGAAACAATCGTATATTCATATGAAATCGTCTTTTCAACATTCTTATCTGTGTAATTTGAAATTGATGGTGGTAATGAATCAATTTGCTTCCATTGATTTTCTCCTTGCTTGCGTCTTAATAATTTCTGATATGCAAGGTCTTTACTCGTACTCGGAATCCATTCTATATAAACACTTGAATCGGTAACAAATACATTATTAAAAACTGCTTCAACCGGAGGAATTTTATCCGGTCTTTTTAGAGCAAGTATTGGTGACAATTCTGAGTGCTGATAACGGGTATTTACTGCAGCAATTCTGTAATAAACATACTGAGTCAGAGTATTAATGTTCACCGTATCTGTAAATGCTGTATCTAGAAAGACTGTTCCTGTTAATTGTTGGAATTCGTGTGTTGGATCATTAGAGCGAAGAACTCTGTAACCCAATAAATTCCACTCCGGGCCAAGATTCCATTTCAGATGAACAACTCCATTAGTGTCAATAACTCCTGTTAATCCTTTAGGAACAGATGGCGGCATTGTGTCAATTAATATCACCATTTGCGGAAGTGAAAATGACAAATTACCGGCAGTATCAACTGATGCAACTGCATAGTAAACTTCTTCCAGTTGAGAAACTTTATCTGTATAGCTGAAAACATTTTTGGGCAAAGGTTTCTCAGTTATAATTTGAAAATTGTAAAGAGGATTATCACTTCGCGCTATAACAAAGCCACTTAAATCATCAGGGGTTTCTTCCAACTTCCAGGTTAAAGACACTTCATCAGATTTAAATTGTTTTGGCTTCTCCAAAATAGGTGCTGATGGTGCAGTAATATCTTTTGAATAAGCTTTAATCTCTGCTGGTTCACTTAACTCGCCAAAAGCATTTACTCCATAAATTTTATAAAAGTAATTTTTGTAATTAACTGTTGCGCTATCAATAAATGAAAATTCCTGTTGTTCAGTTTCTTCCTTTGGATTCGGAAAAATTATAGGCATATCATTTAATTTTTTATAGTCTTTTCCATCTTCAGAACGATAAACATAATACCCTGAAAATCTGACTACAGGATTATCTTTCCATTTTAAAGTAATACTTTCATCTCCGCTTTCAAATGTTAAATCAATCGGTGAAGGAATTTTTTCAGCAGTTGTAACATCAACAATTACATAAGCAGTATCAAAAGAATACTCATTGGTGTTTTCTGCAAGATAAACGCGATAAACATAAGATTCGCCTTCTTTCACATTTCGGTCAACAAACCGAAGTCCCATTGCGCTGGCAGTTTGAGCGTCATTATCGGCTGCAAAGAGTGCAAAGGAATATCTGTTCATCAATTCATCAGCAGCATTCTTAAGTGCATTAAGATTATTTTCATCAAGTGCTCTTGGCATAAATCGTTTACCATAAATTGCCTGTGCTGCAATAGCAGAAAAATTATTTTCTTTCGAAACGCTTGCCTTCCATTCTTCAAGCGGTAAAGGTTTAATTGGTTTAATGTTTAGTTTAATAAAATCTTCCGGTTTAAATAGTGTGTCAGCACTTAGTTTTATTCTTTCGATATTATATCCAATTTTATTGGCAACAACCCAGCCGCCGGGAGTTGAAGGCGCCCATCTTAAAACAACAGAATCTTTATCAGACCTTGCAAGCAAAACAATATTGGCTTTACCCACTTGTTCTGTTGTGTCTGAATTATTTTGTGGAAATAAATTTATGCTTGCAATAAAAAAGATTGCTGCAATTAGTATCAAATGTTTAAAGCAAATTATTTTCATCTATTTTCCTCCGTAAAGGCGATGTTAAAAATTTTTTAAAATGAAATATTATATTGTAAACTGCCATAAAGTTCGTTATAAGTTTTTGTTAATTCGCTGTCAGCACGGTAGCTGTTGTTAGATAAAGTAAAACCAATCGAACCATATTTTTCCAGACTATAATTTGAATTAAGTGTAAAGAAAAACTGACTGTCGTTAACTGTTGTTTTTATAAAATTGATTCCACCGCCCAAAGTGATATTTAGCTTATTATCCAAAAATCTTCTGCTAACATTTTCAGAAAGATTTAATATTTGAGTTGAGATAAAAGAAGTAACAGACTTATTAAATATTACTGAAGTTGTAAAAGACCAGGTAGAAGGAAATGCAATTGAATGAATAATGCCGATTGAATGAGTTTTGTTGTTTGAATACTGTGATGTAAAAATATTTTTATCAAGTGAATTCTGATAAGAATAATTGAAGTTAAGATTATTCATCCCGCCAAATTCTTCAAACATAAATCTTGGAGATAATGAAACTGAGTTAAAAACATTAGATAGTTTCAATGTGTCGTTACTGTGTTTTGATTTGATTTGATTGTTATTGTAGTTCAAATCAAATCCGAAAAGTTTGCTTACCTGCCAGTTTAAACCAAACGATCCGGTAAATCTGCTTGTTGTTGAAAGACGATTATTACGCAAATTATTATATCTGATTCCTGCCTGTGCCCTGATTGTAAGCTTGTTATCCAGAAGTTTTACTGAAGGTGCAACAGTAAATTCCATCAAATCATTTGGCATTAATGAATATCCAAGAGTTGTAAATCCGGGACCAATCCATTGCCCGTTAAATCTTAATGACCAGAAGTTTGAGGGTTTAAGCAGAAGCTGAAGTCTTACGGCGCCATCAATTCTTGTTGAAGTATTTGGTGTGAAGAAAAATTCCGGAAATTTTATATCGCTTAATTTCTCCGCTGTTGTGTTGCTTGAGTAAGCAGAAACAGCCACCTCTGATTGTAAGCTCAGTTCTTCAATAATCTGGAAACCAAATTTTAGTGAGCTTACAAGATTTTCTGCAGGAGAAATTGTGGTTGAATCCCGCCGGATAGAATTACTATCATCTTTTGCATGGAACAGATTCAAATTAAAAAAGGCAACTGATTCATTTCCATAACCAATTGAAGTTGCATATACATCCTGCTTATAAATTCCGGGGAATGATTGAAATTCATTTGACTCAGTTGCTGTTCGGCTTCTTCCGTACAAAAATTTCAATCTGAAATTACCTGGCGTTAATTCAATACCACCACCGAGTAATCTTAGATCTCCAAAAGTGTAATCAGATATTCTTGTTGAAAAATAACCAGCGTGAAGTGTAAGCCAATCTGAAATTCTCGGACTTACTCCGAATTGATTGAAGGGCTGTTGAAATTTTCTTTCCTGTGAAGAAATATATAGTTCAAATGGCAATTGAATCTGATCATAAATTGTAACGGTTGTTCTGAAAATTCCCCGGGCAACATTGGCCGGCTGCCGTCTGTCTATTCCGCTGGAAGAATAAAAATTATCGCTAAGATTTATAGAGCCGCCAATTCGTATATAATTGCTCACTTCTTGTGCAATCAAAAAGTTATTGTCATAAACATTCAGAAAGAAGATCACCAGAAATAACAACCAACTAAATTTTTTATTTACTGCTGAACTTCTATTTCTTTCTGAATAAAAAACCTGCCGATTTTTTTTCTGAAACATAATTTTATGCTTTCTCTAATTATGGTTTAATAGACAAACCATTTAAAGTATGTTTGGTTATAATTACAGTAAGTATAGTTAAACCTTAGCGGATAATTTCCTCTGAACATTTTCTGATAATTTGTATTTTTTATAATATTCAACTGTGCAAGTATGGGATTCCATTGAGATGCTGGTAACAACCCCATAGATACTGCAAGCGAATAATTAAGGTGTAAAAGTGTTGCCTCCAATTTCATCGCACTAAAATCTATCGGAACAATTAAGCCGTGATTATACTTTATTAAAATCGGTGGAATAATAACCTGGAAAAATCCACTCTGAATCTGAAGCAAATTCGAGATATTACTAAGATATATTCCTCCACCGGTTGTGCCTGAACCGGTAGTTACTGTTCCTGAATAAATCATCTGAGTTACATCTGTGATACTGGGTGGATTAGCCGGATTATCTACATCGACTAATTTAGTCTCATAAAATCCCAATAGTGAAAGATCGAATTTCGAATCATAATACCATAAACGAGTGCTTTTCATCCACTGTATTTTGTCATATACAAGAGGATTTGTAAAGGAAGTATGCCACGGTGCAGTTCTTTCGCCTGCAGTCACTCTTATTAAAGGTGGAATATAATATGTATTTCCTGATCGTACCCATTCGTGTTTCTGAAAGTCATAATAATCAAAACTTTCTGCCGCTGAATACTTTGCTCTTACCTGTTCAAAATTTCCTGAAGTTTGAACAGGTTCAGTGAGCAAGTAATTTAATGTAGCAAGTTTACTTTGAAGAGTATTGAACTGACTCGTCTTGAAATAAAATACATAAAGCAATTTTTCGCCCCACTTAACTCTCGAAGCAGAAATTGTTCTTCTAGTAAGAAATACATTAGCCAGAGGATTATTGAAAACTAAATTTTCTCTGACTGTTATTAGCGAACCAATATTTTGTAATTGCTGCCAATTAATCGGTTGGATACCACCAGTGCCGGAAACAGGTGGTTGCTGAGCAACTTCTTTTTTAATTATCTGAACAAAGTATGCTTTACTATTTTGAAGCTGCGGAATAGTGAAGTTAATAGTTCTGGAAGAATTGTTATATGTAAACGGAACATCAATAGGTTGAAGATTGAAATCCAAAGGAATAAATCTGGCTGTTAGCTCTAATGTGTAACCTTCTCTCGGAATGAATAAGTTGGGTTGTCCGGTAATTAAATGAACAACTCCGTTTCTGCATTCATCCTGCAGAAAATATTTGTTGCCATTCAAGGGATAAGTATATGCAACATTACTTTGTGGTATATAATCTGGCGCTGAACCTGTAGTAAAGTTAGTTTCAACAGTTTGCTGAATAACAGAACCATCATTTCTTCTTGCAGCTTGCCATATTCCTGAAATTTTTTCTTCACCATAAGCAACAGCTTTAAACCTGAATTGAGTATTTGGACTAAGAACATCATAAGGGCTCATATAAAGTGAATATTTATCTTCAGATACAACTAAACTGCCCGGCACATTGTAATTGTTACTAACTTGCGTTAATGTAACAGGATTAAGTTTAATTCTGAATGTCCTGACTCGAGGTTGTTGAGATGGAGAGGTTGGCATTTCTTCAAGTTCAAAAGGAGTATTTACCTCGAAGTTTAGAGCTACTTGTGGTTCAACAAATACATCAACATTATTGGAACCGTTTGCAGGATTTATGTCGGAAATTAAATCTATTCTTGCAAGCGGTGATTCAACTACCGGAATGCATTCAGTACCAAGTTTAAATTCAAAATTACAAGTACCTTTTATAGCACCACCCAGAATTCTGTATCTTCCACCTACAACACCTTTAATCCATGTAGGATTTGGTCCGCCGCCTTGCAATGCAGCTCCGGCTGCAATCTTTAATATTTCAAAATCACCCTCAACGAACCATAAGTCAACATGCAAACCAATTGAAGCAGAAGCATAAACATAAATCTGACCCATTGCATACCAACCATTGACACCAATAGCGCCACTAATTCCTTCGCAAGTTGTTGCCGATCCGTAGTTTAATAATGCCATATCAAACCCACCCATAAATCTTGCCTGACCATAGAAGATTAAAAATGTTTTTCTGCCAGTATTGATATCCACACTTGCACCAAACGCAAAACCATTTCCCTGCTGAATAGCCGGATTTCTTGGTTGAGTTGAAAAGGTTGGAAATAGACTTTGTATTTCAGATGGAAGTGGCGGAGGTGCCGGCAAATTCATTCCAACCATAAAGTAACCACCAACTTGTAACCAGTTTGCAAGCCTGACTGTGATTTTATTAGAAGGTTCACCAATTTTTATAAACCATACATCAGGTGCAAAATGTAAAACCATTTGTCCGCTCCCGGTAAATGGAGTGGCGTTAATATTTACATTAAACACACCATGGAAAGTTCTATTCGGAAAATTATACTCCATATTCACATCAGCACGAACCTTAGCACTTTGACGATTAGTTATACTACAAAGCATATAACCATTACCAAGAATTGAAACACGACTAATTCCACCACCAGATAGAAATTCAGCTTCAAGAGAAACATCACCATTAAAAGCATCTGGTGAGGGATGAGTGCCAAGTATAATTGTTGCTCTGAAACCAAAGTTAATGCTGTTATCAGGAGTGTAAGTAAATCCAGAGTTAGTTCTGCCAGGTACTAAAGATGTATCTGTTGGAGGTGGGGTTGATGAAAGATTTGTTTCACCGGATTTTCTCATATGATACCACGCGCCTCCGCCAAATCCATATATACCAACTCCGGAAAAGATCGGGATACCTGCTGGCATCAGTGCTTTAGCATCAACATACCAATATCTGTAATTATTTACTGAACCAAACTGAGCTGTAGCTGACACAGCAAATTGATTTACGAAAACAGCATCAACTGCACCTCTGAAACCATTTCCATAAACTGAATGTGCATTGTACAGATTTACTGAACCATTGATTCTCACTGCACCAAGATCAGCATTGATAGATAATCCTTCTAACTCAACGCCATCAAAAACAAAATGTTGAGGGCCGGTATCCGAACCCATTTTTGCCCAAACGCTTAAAGTTGTGTTTCCACTAATTGTATTGGAGCCGGGCTGTAAGTTTACACCTATTGTGAACTTTACTCCGCCTGCAAATCTCCCACCTCTGTTGCCAGTAACAATATCAATATCACTTATCGTAACCGGAAATCCTGCCATACTATGCTGAGGACTTGCAAAACTGTAAGTACCTTTTATAAAATAAGGTGAAGTAGATTTTATTCCCCAGTTTTCAAAGTTGATCCCACCAAATCCAAGCTGTGATATTGAACCTAAATCTCCCTGTAGTGTCATGCTTCCGCTTAAGATTGCCTGAGCAAAAAAACTTCCTGAAGTATATGTAAGTTCAATACGGGATGAAGGATAAAGACTCAGCTTAATATCCCAGCTTGTATTTATTGTATCAGGCGGTTGAATTAGAAACTGATATGTAAGTTTTGTAGAATCAACAAGATGAGCTACAGTCCCGGTATAAACTAAAGAAGAATCAAAGATTGGAACTTTAATTCGACCTCTCATATATCCAAGCTGTAAAGAACTGCTAACAAACTTAAATTTAATAGAATCAAGGCTTGCACCCCAGTCTCCAAAATTACCTCTTGGATATTGAATAATATTTGCAGCTACAATGTTAGCAGTAAAACCCGTTCTGTCAATAATAAGATTATCAACAGTTAAGCTTGGATTTTCATTTTCAAATGTTCTTAAATTATCAGGCAAAATGAATGAAGCTCTTCTGATAAAGAAACCCTTCCATTCATTTGTTGTGTTGCCTGTATAACCTGAAGGGAATGAAATTGTTTCAGGATTACGGGAAGTTGAATAATCAAAAACCATATCCTGAACAAGTAATTTGAATCCTGGTGCTGAAGTAATTTCACATTGATCAAGATTTGCAGAAGCCATCCATTGCCAACCATTTCCACGCTTCTCAGCTCTTGTGTTAAAATGGGCTTTAACCAACTTTGTTGAATCAGTATCAGGAGATGGTTTTAACCAGGAGCGTGGAAACTCAACTTCTGCCGAAATAAATAAATCTTTAAATCCTTCGCAGTCCCAGTTTGCATAAGTTCCCGGATCGGAAGGTGTTGGTGCTTTAAATAAAATACTCCAGGTTCCTTCATTCCGATATCCAAAATCCTGAGCAAGATAAAGCTTAGCCTGACTTATTCCGGATATACCATCTTTGTGGAAGCAAATATTTTTTGCACCCAAACCAAAACCAACATCAGAACCTAAGTCAGGAATTTCGACATACATAGCCGCATTAAGCACTGCTTGCGTTGGTGTGAATTTCATTCCTATCACTCCAATAACTACCCTATAACCATCAAAGTCTCTATCAAATCCTATTGGTAATCCAATTGCTGAACTTCCAACAAAACCACTAACTAATCTTCCTGTGCTTCCGGAAAATTCGTGAATTGCTTTGAACTTCATTTTATCAGCAGCAAAGCTTAGTGCTTGTCCCTCAAAGTCATTACCTTCAGGTGCAGAATAAGGTGCTCCATCAACTATCTTGGCATAAACTTCACCATCAAATACTTGCTTATCTGTATTTACTTTTAATCCATTAAACTCCACCAAGATTGATGTGTGTAAAAATGGTATTTCAATTTCTCCTTCCCCTGAAAGTGAAGCTCCATTGCCAGAAACAGTCTTTAGCTTCAGATTAAACTGACCAATTTTTATAACTGAATCCTGAGCAAATGTTTCGGTTGAAATTGTCGTATTTGTTGGCGCACTAACAATGCAATCGCCCGAACAAGCATTTGAATCAGATGCAACTTCACTTGTAACACTGAAAATTCCGTCATTGGAAACAACTAAATTTGAATCGCAGACTATACCATCTGCACGGATTGAATCCTTGTTAAAGTTTAATGAGAAGTTCCACAAATAATGTTTGTTTGTATCAGCGTTGAAGGTAACAGATGAGGAGTCAGTGTTAATGAAATTAATATCATATCTTGTATAACCACTCATATCCGGTGAATAAGCAAAAAGTTTTTTAACATCATTTCCAGTAAAAGTTGTATCAAGTAAGGGTGTTCTGTTTTTTACATCTGAGGGCAATTCTGATTTTGATTGCATTGTCCAGATTCTGAATCTTCCTCCGGTAATTGCTGACTTTCGTATTTGCGGTTTAACTGATACAGAAAATTTTGGTTTGGTATTACTTATCGTTGCATAGTTCTGTGGTATCTGAACATTCATTTCAAAACAACTTATTACAGTAACAGGAGAAATTCTAAATGTTCTCGATTCGCTGGTATAATATGCTTCATCGGTTGAGCTGAGATATTTAACTCTCCAGTAAAATACTCCTGTATCATTTATTGAATACTGTTTTGAAATCTGCAGGAACAAACTGTCGCAGTTACTTCCGGTATTGTAACTGCCTGAGTAAGGGATCTGAAATATTTTTGAATTGTAAATTGAATCGAACGAACTTTGTTTTGAGAGTTCAACTTTAAACTTTGCCTTTGCATTTGTAGATGAACCAAAAGCGTGAAAACCACTTTGCTGTAAAACATCAGTCAAATTGAAATTGAGTTGAGCAGGTTGAGGAATTTGCCAGGCGATATTAAAATTTCTTCCCGAAGTAATTGATGAATCATTTGCAGGGGTTTTAAGTTCTGCTTTTCTTAATCCATAAACAAATGATGATTGTCCTGTTGAGGCATTAATTACTTCACCGCTGCTTTTAACGAACTCTGCATCAACACTCCACAAATATTTTTTACCTTCCTCAAGATTTCTCATCCAGCTGATGATGTTATTTGTATTATCAACATTCACAAAAAGAAGTGATGCTTTTTCCTGATTAGAAAGTCCCTGACTTGTCATTGGTCCTGAAGGAAAATTTAACTGACGAATAAGTGTTTGTTCAGTACTGCTTCCCTCTTTTTTGAATCGTAATGTAAATCGTATTGTTCTTATATCGTCAGAGTAAGGATAAAATTTTGCAATCAGGAATGGAGGATTCCAGGGCAAAGTATCATTGTTTGAAGGATAAACGGTTGCTAAATTTAACGAGCTAGTCTCACCACTTACTCTGAAAGTTCCAAGTTCACTTTTGCCTTCATTTCTTGTTGCGGGAACTCCAAACTGATTAAATGCCTGAACCATCCACACAAATCCAATCGTGTTAGGGAAATAATTAAATGGTAAATCAGATGGAAGATAAATGTATGATGTCGTCTGAATATTATCTCTCTCTAATAAAACCGGATTACTTTCAATTGCTGTTCTTGGAGTTTGGCCTTCGAAGACGGGACATATCTTTAACTTATATTTAATTATCAAACCAGGAGGAACATTTGTAACAGGGGTCCAAATAAAATTCGGATAAGGAGATGAAATAATTTCATTATCAACTGGTGAAATCAGCGTTGGTGGATCAGGAATCATTACGAAAAAGTTTGTACAAATTTCTCCTGTTGCAGAAATATTATTTCCCGACTGATCCAATAATCTTACACAGAACTGGTAATTACCTTCGGGAATTGAATTAGTAGTAACAGCAATATTTCTGATTGTTGGATCAAAAGAAACAGTATTAACATTTACTACCTGAGGTCCATTAAATATTACAGTTGAAGGTCCTGCGGGAATATTGAATCTTGGTATTGACTGATCATAATCGTCTGTTTCTGCAACAACAACATTCTGTTCATTTATAATACTGAACGAAATGTAACTGTTCGGATAACTTTGTGTTGATTGATTTGTTATAACAATCTGAACTATTGAGGGATCGGTTTGCCATTCAGAAAGACTTGATGGTGTTGGTGTACGAAGTATTATATTAAGATTTACTTGTGAGTAAATTGATAGATAAGAAAATAATACAAATAAAAGTATTATTACTTTTTTCATATTAGTTCCACCCCTGTGAATGAAGATGATTAATTAATTTTTAATTTACAAAGAACAAACCCCGTAATTATTATAAATTACTATTCAAAAATATTTAGCTTTATTTTTAATTGTCAAACTTGGTTAATAAAAAGAAATAATTGTTTGTTCTTAATATTATTTTCATAAAAGTTATAAGTTTTATTTATAAGGAGATAAAAAACTAAATGGAAATATTACTCTATCTTTTAGGAGGTTTAACAGGACTTTTCCTTGGTGGCGAGGGACTGATCCGTGGCAGTTCTTCATTGGCAATAAGAGTAGGAATCTCTCCACTTGTTGTTGGATTAACTATTGTTGCTTTTGGTACAAGCAGTCCTGAGTTGCTCGTGAGTTTAAAAGCTGCTTTGATAGGAAGTAATTCAATTGCGCTTGGAAATGTTGTCGGTTCTAATATTGCAAATATCGCTTTGATCCTTGGAATAGCTGCAATAATCAGACCTTTACAAGTTCATGCAAATGTTATAAAAAGAGAAATACCGATAATGATTGTAGTCAGTTTATTACTAATATTTTTTCTACTCGATGGCAAACTTGAATTTATCGAAGGGCTGATTTTTATAATCTTACTGATTGCTTACACTATCGTAAACATCCTTCTTTCACTTAAAGAAAATAAAGAAATTGAAAAGGAATTTGAGGAAGGATTAAAATCCAAATTAAATATTCCAATAGCTTCTGTATTTATTATTGTTGGACTTGTTCTTCTCTTTTATGGTGCTGATTTTTTCTTGAAAGGTGCTATAGCATTAGCCAAATTATTTGATGTGAGCGATGCAGTAATTGGTTTGACGGTTGTAGCTGTTGGAACAAGTTTGCCTGAACTATTTACATCAATTGTAGCTACAATTAAAAAGGAATCAGATATTGCAGTAGGTAATGCAGTTGGTTCGAATATATTTAATATTCTTTCTATCCTGGGAATCAGCGCTATTATTATTCCAATAAGTTCTGCCCAGATTAGTATTTTTGATTTTGGTGTAATGTTGGCAGCAGCACTAATACTTCTTCCTTTAAGTTATACAGGATACAGAATTTCCCGTTTAGAGGGATTATTATTAGTACTTGGTTACATCGTATACATTTTTATGTTAATAAAATAAAACGAATTGCTGTTTACTAATGTATAAACAAAAGCTGCACCAGAATAAATATCGGCAATAAGACTATTAACGAAAACTTAATCATATAACTAAAGAAGTCCGGCATTTTGATATTATTTTCTTCTGCTACTGCTTTAACCATAAAGTTTGGTCCGTTGCCGATATAGGTCATTGAACCAAACAGAACTGACGCAACAGAAATAGCTATTAAAATATTTTCTGGAATACCTGCCACAATTTCTCCGGTTTTTATTCCAAGCCCTACTGCCAAAGAATGAAAAGTTACTGCTGTGGGTGTATTATCTAAAAAGCTACTTAATATTCCAGTGTAATAATAAAATTGCGGTGGAGTTTCAACCCCAAGAGTTTTTGCATGAGATTGTAAATACATTAAAGCGGGAATCATTGTTACGAATATCCCCAAGAAAAGATAAGCAACCTCTTCTATCGGATGCCAGGTAAAGTTGTTCCGTTTCCTTAAATCTTTTTGTGTAAATTTTAATGATAATAATGCCATTAGTAGAATTACTATTTCTCTGATAAATTTGAAATATTCATTTGTCTTCACAAATGGCAAATAAAATTCATTTAAAAATTCAACTGATAAAACTACACCGATAAGAAAAATAAAATTAATTTTTCCTTCTAATTTTATTGGACGAACATTAGTTTTATCCCACTTAATAGCTTCAGCAGGTTCCTTTTTATAATAGTAGCTGTCAACGAAATAATAAATTAGTAATAGTAACGAATTCGTAGTAAACCACTCTACATCCAGAGTAAAAAACCATTCAAATGGTGCTCCGCGCAAGTACATCATAAACAAAGGTGGATCGCCAAGTGGTGTCAATAAACCGCCGCAGTTTGCCACAATAGCAATAAAAAATAGAATTGTATGAACTTTAAAGGTCCTCTCTTTATTAGTTTGGATTACCGGACGAATTAAAAGCATTGCTGCACCGGTTGTTCCCATAAATGATGCTAATACAGCTCCAATGCCCAAGAACAAAGTGTTGATTGATGGTTTGGCCTGAATATCTCCTGTTAATAAAATTCCGCCTGTAATTGTAAATAATGCACCAAGCAGAATTATGAAAGGAACATAATCAAAAAACATTGTATGAATTATTTCGTGAGTATATCCATTAACAAGTAAATAAATAAGAACTGGTATACTTAAAATAATTGATACCAAAAGTTTGTTTTTATTCTTTTCCCAAAAGTGATTCCATGTTAACGGTAAGACAGCAATTGCACCAAGCATTAATATGAAGGGGAGTAAACTTAGCAGAGGAATATCATAATTATGTTCCATATTATATCCTGCTGATAGATAAAAAATTAATTAAATAATTGGCTCAAACATAACCAAAATTATTTTTTCCACAATTTAGAATTTGAGTTTAATCACAGAAGGAATTAAAAAGTTTTTGCTGAATGCAAATATCAGGGGTGCTGAAATCAAATTGTCTAAAACATTTTAATCAGTTTTCTTTTATTCATTTAAAATGAATTCAAGGGATATTGCAGAAACTTTGATAACCATTTTGCAATCTTTATTTTTGAGCCCTGAATATCATCATTAACAAACTGAAAGTATTATGCGTTTATCCAAATATTTTGTTCCGACATTAAAAGAAGTACCAAGCGATGCAACTGTACCAAGTCACATTCTTATGCTCAGAGCAGGAATGGTAAGAATGCTCTCTGCCGGAATTTATTCTTTCCTTCCGCTTGGTTATAAAGTAGTTAAAAAAGTTTGCGAAATTATTCGTCAGGAAATGGATGCTATTGGTGGACAGGAGTTTCATCTTCCAGCACTCAATCCAAAAGAAATCTGGGAAGAAACCGGGCGGGTTGAAGCTTTTGGCGATATTCTTTTTCATATAAAAAACCGTGATTATGTTTTAGCACCTACTCACGAAGAAATAATGACTTTCCACGCAAGAAATGTTGTAAAGTCTTATAAAGATATGCCGCAAATCTGGTATCAGATTCAAACTAAATTTCGTAATGAACCACGGCCAAGAAGCGGAGTTATTCGTGGCAGACAATTTTTGATGAAAGACTCATACTCATTCGATACAAGTTGGGAAGCACTCGATAAATCCTATGAGCTTCACGATAAAGCTTACAGAAAAATTTTTGATAGATGCGGATTGAAATATTTTGTTGTCGGTGCTTCAAGCGGTGCAATGGGCGGAACTGGCTCAGAAGAATTTATGGTGAAATCTGCTGCCGGTGAAGATACTGTAGCTTATTGCGAATCCTGCGGATATGCTGCTAATGTTGAAGTTGCCACCTCAAAACCATTTATCAGAGAAAGGGATTCTGAAAGTAAAAGCGTTTATGAAATTCATACACCAAATGTTAAAAGTATTGATGAGCTTTGTGCATTTTTAAACATCGAAGAAGAAGTTTGTGCAAAGTCGAGAGTTTATATTGCTAATGGCGAAGCTGTTCTAATTCTTATGCAAGGCAACGATGAAGTAAATGAAACAAAACTTGAAAAAGTTCTTGGTGGTAATGTTCGTCCTGCTCATCCTGATGAACTGAAAGAATTAACTGGCGCAGATGCCGGCTCAATTGGACCTATCGGATTCAAAGGAAAAATTGTTGCCGATTTAAGATTGAAAAACAGAAATAATCTTTATAGCGGTGCTAATAAAAACGATTATCACATTGGTGGTATTGATTTGAATCGAGATGTTCCTAAAATAGAATATGCTGATTTAAGAATTGTGAAATCTGGTGAAGGTTGCCCGAAGTGTGAAAATCTTCTTGAAGTTTTTCCTGCAATAGAACTTGGTCACATCTTCAAACTTGGTACAAAATATTCCGAGTCAATGAAAGCATTTTTTCTGGATGAAAATGGAAAAGAGAAACCAATAATTATGGGAAGTTATGGAATTGGTGTTGAAAGAGTTATTGCCTGCTTTATTGAACAAAATCACGATACAAAAGGAATTGTATGGAATAAAACCTTAGCTCCTTTTGCTGTTCATCTGATAAGCATAAATCCTAAAAATGAAAAAGTTGCTCAGACTTGCGAAATGATTTACAATGATTTATTTGCTTCCGGTATTGAAGTGCTGTACGATGACAGAGATGCTTCACCTGGATTCAAGTTTAATGATGCTGACTTGCTTGGAATGCCTGTTCAGGTTGTTATTGGTGAAAAGAAATTGAAAGAGAATAAAGCTGAAATTAAAATCAGAAAAACCGATGAGCGATTTGATGTTGAGTTAAGCGAATTGATAATTAAAGTTAAAGAATTATTGAAGTAACAATATGGTTATCAGTAATTCGAATTTCTTTATGCCGTTTATATTATCAAGTAAAAAGGATGTATAGATTTTATCAAATAGTTGTTTCTCTGATAATAATTCTAAGCATTTCTTTTTCTTACTCTCAAACCAGTAGTGCTTCTGGAATTAAATTCAATTCGCAAAATGTTCAGATAAATGAAAAAACATCTTTATTTCTTAATGAAGGCAATCCTATTGAATTGGAGAAACCTTTTTCAATCTCATTTGATATATCTTTTTGGGATTACAGAAAATTTGGACCCATACTTAGAATAGAAGACAGCAAAGGAAATGAAATAAAGTTAATTTACGTTCAATTTAAAAATGTGGATACTTCGTTTATTGAATTGATAGAACCTTTTCATAAAAACCTAATCAGGCTTAGAGTCCCCAAAAAAAATCTTCTCAGAAATCAATATTTTAACATTAAAATAGAATTTAGAGAAAATAAAATTATACTCTCTTATAATGACGAATTGAAAGACTTACTTGAGTTTAAATTAAGGAAAAAGGATTTGTACAGATTTGCATTTGGTATAAAAGATTTAAATGATCCAATTGATTATGATGTTCCGGCAATAGTTATAAAGAATATCGTGATAAGTGAAAACAATATTGTGAAATATTTTTGGGAATTAAACCCATTCAGAGAAAATCCCTTAGAGGATAAAATAAATAATTCAAAAATAAAAGCCCTGAACCCTGTGTGGATTTATAATGAACATCAAAAATGGAAACTGATAGCAAGTTACAAAAAACTTGATAACATTACTGGATTTTTAGGAGCTGCATTTGATTCTATTAACTCAAGATTTTTTATTGATTGCGGAGATAAATTAGTTATTTATGATTTAGTCACTGCCAGTGATTCTGTGATCAACTACAAAACAACAAGCCCTGGCTGGAACAGTGATTTATTCTATGATCATAGCAGACAATTTTTATATTCTTTCTTTTTTGCTATGGGGAAAATTTCAATTTATGATATAAAAAATAATGATTGGGTTATCAAAGACACTACAAAAAATAGCGCTGGTCATTATTATGGGTGTTCTAAGTTTACATTTCCAAATGATAATGATATTTATCTGCTTGGTGGTTATGGATGGTACAGAACCAAAAATGATTTGTTCAAATATGATTTTAAAAAAATGGATTGGATTAAAGTTGCCTTAAAAAAGAATGAAATGACACCACGCGCAGGCTTTTCATTAGGTAAAGGTTTCAGAAATGGTGAGTTTTTAATTTTTGGTGGTTTGGGTAATGAGACTGGTGAACAAGAAAAGGGTTTTAAGGTTTACAGTGATCTATTATTATTAAATATGAATGACTCAACGATTAAAAAATTAAATTTAACTGCCAAAGAAAATTTATCTTATTATAATCTGTATAATTATAATTTTTTGGATAGAACAGACTCTGTTCTTTACTTTTTAACCCAAATTGAAGAGAAAGCAGGAAATTATTTTTCCTTAAAGAAACTTGATTTAAAGTCAGGTAATATCTACCCGTTTGAAAATAATTTTGGGAAAACAGATAAAATAAAATGGAAGAATGCATTTTTATACTATAGCAAAAACACAGATGAATTTATTTCTATATTGTTTTCTCCAACAACTATTGAATTATATTCAATCAACTATCCACCAATATCTGAATCTGAAAAAACCTACATTGAAAAAATCGATTCCGAACAAAATCATTTACTTACAATAGTCTTGTTGCTCATTGGAACTTCTTCAATTCTTTTATTTTATGTTTATCGCAAAAAGATTAAACTGAAAATATCTAAAGCAGCTGATGCTAATCCAAATGTAAATGGAGGTTATAACTTTATAAAAAGTCAATTAAAAAATTCAATTCGACTATTTGGAGGATTGTGGATTTACGACAAAGCAGGTAATGAAATTTCAGCCAGCCTTTCGCCCAAGTTGAAGGAAATTTTTCTCTTGATTTTGATAAAAAGTTTCAACAATCATCGTGGCGGAATTACATCCGAAGAACTTTCATCTATCATCTGGCCTGATTCATCGCCCGAAAGTGTTAAATCAAACAGAGGTGTTGCAATAAACAAAATCAGAAAAACTCTTTCGAATGTTGAAGGAATTACATTGGAATTTTCAGACAGACTTTGGTCTATTAAAATTGAGGATAGGGCAAGTTGCGACTATGTCGAATACCTAAAATATTACTCATCAATCAAGGCTGGGAAAATTTCTGTAAGTGATTCACTTGATCATATCCTGCAAATTCTTAAAGAGGGAGAATTTTTGAAAGGAATAAGCTACGAGTGGCTTGATTCAATAAAGTTTGCAATTAATAATGAAGTGATCGAATTACTCAAATCATTTTTGGAAATCCGGGAAATAAAAAGTAATCCGGATAAGATAGTACGCATCTGTGATACAATTCTTCAGTTTGATAGCGTGGATCAGGATGCCGTTAAACTAAAGATTAAAACTCTAACCGAAATAGGAAAAGTTCATATAGCCAAAAGTACATTCAAATTATTTATTGCTGAGTATAAAAGATTGTACGACGAAAAGTTTCCTCTTTCATTTGAAGAATTTATTTCCTGAAAAAAAATTTTCGCAATTAACCCAAAATTAACCCTTCTTTTAGCCGTTCTGTTAACCTCAAAACATTTTATTTGAGATCAACTAAATAAAACATTTTTGAAATATTGGAAGTCCCCCAATATTCTGTTTCTCCGGTTCTGGGGGACCGGAGGTTAATATTATGCGAATAAAATTATTAGAAAAGATGAAAAAGGTAAAAACAAAACCCTGTCCCAAATGTAGTAAACCGATTAGCATAAATGCTATCAGATGTAAGTGGTGTAAGTTCTGGTTGCTGATGGTGTAAAAGAATCAGTGATGAAGATTCTGTAAAGTTGAGAAGATTTAATCTTTTCATGAAGAAATAAACAATAAAAGATTTTGATTGACTTTCTGTTAAAACTTATTCAATAACTGAGGTATTTTAATTGCACGCAGATGACACTGATTTAACAGATTTACGCAGAATCTTATTCTGCAAATATCATTTGTATCATCTGCATGCAATAATATTCAGCTTTTTATTCCTCTGCTTTTCCTCGTAATGAATCCCAAATCATATAGAAACAGATAACTGCAAACATTACAATTCCAAGCAGTTCGGCTGAGTGTGATTCAGCCCATTCAGCATCAACCCAATTGTAACCAAGATATCGCAAAAATGCACTTATCACACCCATCAAAGCTCCGCCAGCAATAAAACCAGAAGCGATTAAAGTACCGCGCTCTCTTCTTGCATTGTTTAGTTTCTCATCTTTACTTCTTGTTGAAACATAATGAGCAATCAATCCACCGACTAATAATGGTGTGTTCAACTCAAGCGGGATGTACATACCAAGCGCAAATGCCAATGCAGGAACTTTTATCATTGTTAAAGTTGCTGCTAAAATTGCTCCGACAATATAAAGTGTCCAGGGTGCTGGCTGCTGGTCCATTAACGGTTGAATAACTGCAGCCATTGCATTTGCCTGCGGTGCTACAAGAGCTCCTTCACCAACAAATCCATAAGTTTCATTTAAAATCATAATCACAAAACCAACTGTTAAAGCAGATACAAGAACACCGAGAAATTTCCACTGCTCCTGTTTCTTAGGAGTAGAACCAAGCCAATAACCAATCTTCAAGTCAGTAATGAATCCACCAGCCATTGATAATGCTGTGCAAACAACACCGCCAATTATCAGAGCTGCAATCATTCCCTGCTGACCTTTCAAACCAACTGAAGTAAGAATAATTGAGGAAAGGATCAAAGTCATTAAAGTCATACCGCTGACAGGATTTGTTCCAACAATTGCAATTGCATTAGCAGCAACGGTTGTAAACAGAAATGAAATTATCAGTACAATCAGTAATCCGGTCAATGCCCACCCAAGATTATTCAAAACTCCAAAATGGAAAAAAGCAAGTAATAAAATAGCTGTAGCAATTACTCCAATAACAATCGTCTTCATTGGAATATCAAGCTGAGTTCTTAACACACTATTTGAACCGTCCTTCTTTTCAAATATTTCTTTTATTCCAAGTGAAATAGCATCGCGAATAATTTTCGATGAACGGATTATTCCGATTATTCCTGCCATTGCAATTCCACCAATACCAATATGCCGAACATATTGTCTGAAAATTTCTTCAGCAGTCATTGCAGAAATAAGTTTTGTTGCACCGGTTCCAAATGGCTCAGTTAATCCTGCCCCGATATAAGAAATTACAGGTACAAGTAAATACCACGAAACAAATGAGCCGGCAACAATTATTGCAGCGTATTTTAATCCAACGATATAACCAAGTCCCATAACTGCAGCGCCAACATTCAAACGGAAAACGAGTTTAAATTTATCTGCAAGCATTTCACCGAAGCCGAAAACTCTTGTAGTAAATGTTTCGCTCCACCAACCAAAAGTTGCAATTATAAAATCATACACACCTCCGATTAAACCACTTACAACAAGCACGAGAGCTTGCTTTCCTCCCTTTTCACCTGCAACAAGAACTTCAGTTGTTGCGGTTGCTTCAGGAAACGGAAACTTACCATGCATTTCAGCTACAAAATATTTTCTGAAAGGAATTAGGAAAAGAATTCCTAATATTCCACCAAAAGCTGAAGCGAGAAAAATCTGATAAAAATGTGCTTCAAGATTTAAAATGTACAATGCCGGAATTGTGAAAATTGCACCGGCTACAATCAATCCGGAGTTTTGTCCGATTGATTGTATAATCACATTCTCACCAAGAGAACCTTTTCTTTTAAGTGCAGCTGACAGTCCAACTGCAATTATGGCAATCGGAATCGCGGCTTCAAACACCTGACCGATTTTTAATCCGAGATATGCAGCAGCAGCAGAAAAAAGAACTGCCATTATCAAACCCCAGATTACCGAATAAGGAGTAATTTCCCGCGGAGTGGTTTCGGGCAACATGATAGGTTTATACACTTCACCTGGTTTTAGTTCAGTGTAAGCATTTTCAGGTAGACCTTTAATTGGTCCGCTTGTGTGTTCACTCATACTTCACCTTTCAATATTTGAAGTTAATGGGTAATTGATATTCTGTGTTATTTGTTGATGGCGATTTAAAATAAATTTTACCAAATCCCAATGAACCATCTGATTTATAAATGTCCGGCATTTCAAATTTAACATCAATTGTTTTTATGTTGTTTGGATATAATGTAACTGATTTCTTTCCTGCGTTCTTAACTTCTAACTGAACAGGTGTGGGAAGATAAGTTAGTTCCTGAACGAATATCTTTGCAGATAACTCCTTATTTACAAAAGCAGGTATCAACTCTAACACAAAGTTTGCAGAATCTTTATCATCTGGTAATTCTACACTAACGGTTCCACCACTTCTGTAAGAAAGTGCATTCTTACTTACAGCTTTACCTGTTGAATCCAAAATCTGAAATGAAAAATCCGTTACTTTGTTAAAGTCATCTTTTGTTAAAGTAAAGTTGAATTCCTTTGACTTCTCTCCTTTAACAAGAATGAATGGGAATTTTAATGTTCCTTTTCCATCAACAGTTAAAGAATATTCCTTTTCAAGTCCGAGTAATTCTCCGCTTAAATTATAAGTCTTAGTTTCGTTGAAGTAATTAACTAAATCAATTGATGAATTATCTTTAGTTAAAGATTCAGTTTTTATTCTGCTTATTGAGCTGAACTCAACTTCGAGATTATATGTCGAAGGTTCTGAAGCAAGGAAAAATCCATCAACGACAATTTCATAAACTCCGGGAGTTAAATCGAAATAATAATTTTCAACTCTTTCATCATTATTAACTGAATAGAGAACTCTGGAAATATCTACCTGAATTCCATCATTATTATGAAGGAAATATCTGCATCGGGAATATTTCCTAGATAATTTATCCCGACTTAAAGCAATTTTCATCGAGTTCTGACCAGCAGGAATTTTAACAAAATATCTTTTCAACATACCTTGAGCAACTGTTTCATCCTTCCACAGCATCTTATAATTGTTCAATGAATTAAATTCATAAGGAATTACAACTGTAGCAATCATTTCAAATTCTGGAAATCCAGAACCATCATCTCTGCTTGCAGATATTTTAGCTGTGTATAATCCGGGAGTTTTTAATTTTGATTTATCCGGTTTCACATTTACGGTTGCGGGCTGGTCATTTCTGATATAAGTTTTTCTCTGAATAAGCTTAAGCCAATCAGCATCAGTTTTTAGATTATATATTCGATAAAATTTATCTGATTTGATTGAATTTTCCCTTTTGATGGTAAATGAGAAAACTTCATCGCCGGAAAGAAATGAAGCATCACGAATGTAAAGATTTGCAGAAAGATTATCAGGTTGATTTGGAGCGAAAGAAGAAACTGCGTAAGTCTCAAATTTTTTATGCTCACCATTTTGCAGAAATTTTTTCATCAGCTCAAAAGCATTTACTGCATTTATAAATCCACCGCCTTGATCAAGAACAGTATATTGTTTCCAATAAGTAGCTGACTCGCGTATTATTTTATATAAAAGTTGTGATGGGATTTTAATATCAGGAAATTCTTTTTGTGCAGCACTCAAAAGTAACGACATCACTCCTGCAGAATAAGGACAAGCCATACTTGTTCCCCAGAATTTATCTCCGGCAGTAAAATTTGGAACTGTTGATGTTGCTGCACCAGGTGAAACAACATCGGGTTTACTTACTTCTCCGCCTCGTGAACTGAAATGAAGAATTACATCATTAGGTAATTCATTTCCATAATTATCACGCGCGACTTCCTTAGCAAGCACAGCACCTGATGAAAAAACATAGTTGCTTGATGCTGGAAGTCCGGAACTCGAAATTCCTGGTCCTTCATTTCCATTACTAACACTTACATATAAATATGGATTTTCTTTCAGAAGTTTTGCAAGAAATTTTTCCATCTCAGAGTTGTTTTCAATTTCACTTCCTACACCATAACTCATACTAACGATGCAAGGTTCTTTTCTTTCGCGTGAAATTTTATCAGCATACAAGTAAGCTTTCTTCATACTTTCATTTACAGTTGCACCACCGGGAAAATTATTATGGCCAATTTTCAAAGCGATTATATTCGCACCAGGCGCGACTCCGTTAAGACCAACTTCACCAATATTGTAACCTGCAGCAATTCCAGCACAATGAGTTCCGTGTGAACCATCATCAAAAAAGAATGACACTTTACTTTCTTCAGGGAAAATATTTAAAGCCATAGTAAAGGGCGCTAAACCTTTTTCTCTTTTGATTGTAAACGCATCAAAATTTTCTTTGTAGTTTCTTAATGGAATTTCATCTGATAAATCGCCGTTTCCATTCAGATCAAAATAAACTACCCAATAGTTTTCTGAAGTAAGATATGCTATAAAATAATAAACATCATCAGTTGAGCTGTTTCCATTTAAATCAGCGGAGTTGCTGTTTGAATTTATAAGATGATTTTCGGGGAAAGCGCCGATAAAATATTTTTTATCAAGAGAAGGAAGCAGTTTATCTGAGTTTGCTTTAACTGAATACTTAAGTTCTGAATTCTCAAATAAAGTTTCGCCTCCGTTTGATTTTATTTCAGCGGGATAAAAAGGCATATCACCTTCACCCGTAAAATCCTGCACATCAATTACTTTAACTTTTCCTGTAGAGGTTTTTGTTAAGCCGTCAATTCCCATATCAACGCCGGTATCAAGAACAATAATAATTGTTCCTCTTCCATCATACTCTGGATGTTGTTTCAGAAAATCTTCAACTCCGGTACTTTTCAATGCGAGAAAAGTTTGACTTTCCTGTGCATTGATAATAAATGAGAATACAAAAATGAAGAAGATTGTTTTAATGAATTTCATATTTAATACCTTTGAATTTTTTATTGCAGCAACCCAAAAGATTTGTTTCGCAGAAATGTAGTGATTGTATGTTCAGAATATTTTCTGAAATGTTTGTTGCTTTGTTGTATTTTTTCATTAAACAAATTTAAGTTTAATTTGTTGCGAAATTTAAGTACAAATACTGTGAGTTTTCAAAAGAAATTTCAAATGTTTTTTCTGTTGTTCATAACCTTACTTTTTTAACTAACGAAAGTTGTTGACCCAAAAGGAAAATTTTTATGGTACACTGATCAACAAAGCCATCGAAGTGGGATTTTGGTTCAATTATTTAATAAAGGGGTTAACTAAAAAGTTCTTTGTGGTTTGTAGTGCCTTGGTGACTTTGTGGCTTTTGTTTTGAATTCTGTTTGCGAAAGATATTTTATTTGCCACAATGACACAAAGGCACGAAGAAAATTTACTTTTTAGTCAGCCCATCTGAAAAGACAGTCAAATTATGAGTTAGTAATCAGCTTCGAAGAAGAAAGTTAATTTTCAGTAAAAGCAGACTTTTCACTTTGTTCGGAGTAACAGTTTTATAATTATACATTAGCTGCTTTTTTTCAGATAGAAATCTAGTTTCAGATTTTTATCTTGATAAATCAGAATTGAAATGATAATAACTTAAATTAAAAATTATGAAATCAAAACTTTATATAGTTTCTACTCCAATCGGCAATTACGAAGATATAACTCTTCGTGCATTAAGATTAATTAAAGAATGTGATTTGCTTATTTGTGAAGAATACAAAGAGGCAAGAAGATTTCTTTCTCACTTTAAAATTCAGAAAGAACTTATTGCACTTAATGAACACAATGAAAAAGAAGTGACTGATGAGATTATTATTCAGATTAAAGAAGGTAAATCTGCAGTATTGATTTCCGATTGCGGAACTCCATTGTTTTCTGATCCGGGACATTATCTGGTTAAAGTTGCAATTCAAAATAAAATTGATGTTGTACCGGTTCCCGGTGCAAGCTCTCTGCTTGCTGCGCTTGTTGGCAGCGGAATGGATTTCGAAAAATTCTATTACTATGGTTGGCTTTCTCCAAAGAAAGATATTCGCAGAAAACAATTGTATGACTTACGAAAAATTAAAGACACAATTATAATTCTCGATACTCCTTATCGCCTTCAATCACTTCTCGAAGATGTCGTAAAGATTATCGGTGAAAATGTTAGTGTCGTACTTGCTTATGAACTTACAAAAGAAAATGAAAAATTTTATCGTGGAAATGCCTTACAGGTTTTTAATATTGCACAAAAAGAAAATCTCAAAGGAGAGTTTGTTTTACTTCTTAAAAATCAATAGCATAATAAAAGAATTATCCGGATGAATCTTAATCAGTTCAGATGATTCAATTTAAGTTTCATTTCTTCAAAAAAGCAACATTTTCAATGTGATAAGTATGCGGAAACATATCTACAGGTTTTATTTTCACCAATTTATAACCAGCTTCTGCCATTAACTTAATGTCTCTGACCTGTGTAGTTGGATTACAACTCACATATACAATTTTCTCCGGAGCTAAAGCAATCACATCATCAACTGTATTTTTATGCATTCCGCTTCTGGGTGGATCAACAATAATTACATCTGGTTTAGGAAGATTATTTTTCTCAACAAGAGGCAGAAATGATTTGTATAAATCAGCAATAATGAAATCAACATTTGAGATATTGTTCAACTGCGCATTCACTTTTGCATCCTCAACTGCAGACTGAACTGATTCAAATGCAAATACTTTTCTGACTTTTTGTGAAATGAATATTGCAATAGTTCCTGCGCCTGAATACAAATCATAAACAGTCTCATTACCATTAAACTCAGCAAAATCCACAGTGGTTTGATATAACTTTTCTGCTTGCTTCGTGTTAGTCTGGAAAAATGAGTTAGCACTTATTCTGAAATTATAATCACCGATTTTATCATAAATAAAACCTGAGCCGTAAATAACTTTTTCATAATCACCAACAGCAACTGATGATAACTTCTTACTTATGTTATTAACTACTGTTGTAACTGCAGGAAATTTTTCAATAAGATTATTCGCAAACTCTTTTAGTAAGATTTCATCTTCATCGCTTGTTACAAGATTTACCATCAGATAATTATTATAGAAGGATTGACGAATAACGAGATTCCTTAAAAATCCAGTGTGTGTTTTCGTAGAATAAACAGAAATATTCTTTTCAAGAAAAAATTTTCTTGTGAAATTCAGAATCTGATTACTCAAATCAGATTGAAGAAGGCATTCGTCAATATCCAGAACTTTATCATAAATTTTAGGAATGTGTAATCCTAATGCAAAATCTTTGCTTAGTTTATCATTAGATGAAATTTCCTTTTTAGTAAGCCATCTTTTGTCACTGAATGAAAATTCCATTTTGTTGCGGTAGAAAAAAACATTATCAGAGGGAAGAATTGGTTCAGTTGAAAAATCTATAAAGCCGCCAAGTTTATTAAAAATTTCCCCGACTTGTTTTTGCTTGTATTCTAATTGCTTTGGATAAGATAAATCCTGTTGTTTACATCCGCCGCATAAACCAAAGTATTTACACTTTGCCTTTGTTCTATCAGACGATGGTGATAGTATCTCGACAGCAATAGCTTCAGCATAAGACTTTTTGATTTTAGTTAATCTGGCTTTTACAACATCGCCCGGGTAAGTTCCGTGAACGAATACAACATAATTTTTTTCATTTCCATCTTCTTCATTTATACCAAGCAATTCATTCTTAGATACTTTTGCGATGCCTTTCCCTTCGAAAGCATATTTTTCGATGTGAAGTTCTGTTATGTCGCCTTTTTTAATTTTCATTTTTCATTCCTCTTTGTGTCCTCGTGTCATTGTGGCAATAATCATCAGCAACTAACTACCGACGGCACGAAGCTTTAAGATCAAAAGTTTAAATCCTATGTATTTATCAGCACCGAGTTTCAAATATGCATTCGATTCGTGACTGATTCTGTTTAGCAGTTTTTTATAATAACTTTTTTCTTTATCAGATAAGGTTTCAATAACACTTTTTAACTGATTAACAGTATTTTCATAATAACTTCTGAGTGAAGATGAAAGATCTTCTTCGTAATCTAAAGAAAAGTTTTTTGATTCATAATATTCAGCGCACTTGTTGTGGTGCAATGGCAATATTCCTGATGATTCAAAAATATCTTTCACAAATTGAGGATAGGTTTCTCTTAAAGCAGTGATTTCGCCAACACACAATAATGCTTCCGGCTTCAGAATTCTTTTTATTTCTTTTATAATTTTATTTCTGTTCTTTAGCGAAATTGATGCCTGAGCATAAACTAAATCAAAAGTATCATCAGCAAAATCAGTGTTATCATAATCCATCATCCTGACCGAAATATTTTTTTCCTTCGGGATATTTAATCTTGAACTTATAAGTGAATCATAATCACTCACAATTATATCAACTGACTTTGCGCCCGCATCAATAATCTTCTCTCCAATTTTTTCGCTCTGAGGTCCGATTATTAAAACAACTTTTTCATTTAATTGAACTTTACTTTTAAGCAAACGGAATTGTTTAAATCCGCCGGGAAGAAAAATGCTTTGTTCTGGTTTCATATTTACCATTTTATTTAATGCAAAGTTAATAAATATAAAACTTCTCAAATCTATATTATCTATTAATGTTAATTACAGATTTATTACTTTGCCTTTAGATAAAGCATAAACTATTTTTGAAATGCAAATTCAACATACTTCAGAGGCTCAGATGAAAAAAATTCTTTCTCTTTTAATTCTTTTCTTAATCATTTCGGTTTCCATTTTACCTCAAAGCAAAAGAGCAATTACAGTTGATGATTTGTGGGCATTGAAACGAATTGGCAGTTATGATATTTCGCCGGATGGGAAAACTTTAGCTTTTACTTTAACCTCTTACAGTTTTGAATCAAATAAAGGCAACTCTGATATTTTCTTAATTGACAGCACCGGAAAAAATCTTCGGCCGCTAAAAAATTCTGAAAAGAATGAAAGCGAACCCAAATTTTCGCCGGATGGTAAATCAATTGCTTTTACAAGAGATGGACAAATCTGGCTCTGCTCAATTGACGGTTCAAATGAAAAACAATTAACTAACATTTATACTGAAGCTTCAGGATTTAAGTGGTCAGCGGATGGGAAGAAAATATTATTCGTCTCAGCTGTTTATCCGGAATGCCTGACTCAAGAATGCAATGAACAGAAGGATAAGACAAAAGATGAAAGCAAAGTTAAAGCACAAATCTTTACTCAATTAATGTACAGACACTGGAATGATTGGCGAGGTGACAAAAGAAGTCATCTATTCATTCTTGATGTTGCAACAAGTAATTACAAAGATTTAACTGAAGGCAACAAAGAAGATGTTCCGCCGCTTGCTCTCGGTTCTTCAAACGATTATAATTTTTCACCTGACGGAAATGAAATCGCATTTACTCTGAATCCTGAATTCAGTACTGCTATAAGTACAAACCTTGAAATTTATCTTTTAAGTCTCTCTTCAGAATCATCACCAAAATTAATTTCAACAAGCAAAGGAGTTGATTGTCAACCAGTTTATTCTCCGAATGGAAAATGGCTGGCCTGGACTTCGATGAAACGCGCTGGCTTTGAAGCTGATAAAAAAGACATAATACTTTTTGAAAGAAAAACCGGAAAGATGAAAAACCTTACGGAAGATTTAGATCGATCTGTTGACGAGTTTATATGGTCGCCTGATTCAAAAACAATTTACTTTACAGCACAGAATGAAATTAATAGCTCGATCTACAAACTTGATATTGAAAGCGGTGAAATCGAACTTTTTTATAAAGATAACTACAATACAGCAATCAAGATTTCTAACGATGGAAAAACATTATTTTTTCTGAAACAAAGAGCGAATCTTCCTTCAGAAATTTTCTCAATTAGTACTGATGGCAAAAACACTCTACAACAGGTTACGAGCGTTAATAAAGATTTACTTTCGCAGCTTGAAATGAACTCAGTTGAAACTTTCTGGTGTGAAGGGGCGAACGGAGATAAAGTTCAATCAATTTTGGTCAAGCCGCCTTTCTTTGATTCAGCAAAAAAATATCCTATGGTTTTCTTAATCCACGGAGGACCGCAAGGTGCCTGGGAAGATAATTTTCATTACAGATGGAATTATCAGATGTTTGCTGCGCAAGGTTATGTTGTTGTTGCACCAAATCCTCGCGGCTCAACCGGCTATGGCCAAAAGTTTACCGATGAAATTTCCGGTGATTGGGGAGGAAAAGTTTATACCGATTTAATGAATTCTTATGATTATGCTCTAAAAAACTTTTTATTCATAGATTCAAAGAATACTTTTGCTGCAGGTGCTTCTTACGGTGGTTATATGATTAACTGGATTGCAGGACACACTGATAGATTTAATGCTCTTGTTTCTCACGCTGGTGTATTTAACCTTGAAAGTATGTATGGAACAACTGAAGAACTTTGGTTTCCTGAATGGGAATATGGTGGAACTCCCTGGGAAAAAAGAGAAATTTATGAAAAGTGGTCACCGCATAGATATATTCACAACTGCAAAACTCCGGTTCTGGTAGTTCACGGCGCAAAAGATTTCCGAGTTCCTGAAGAACAAGCTTTTCAGCTTTTTACTTCACTGCAGCGACTTGGAATTGAAAGTAAATTTTTATATTTCCCTGATGAAACTCATTTTGTTGCAAAACCACTTAACTCAAAACTTTGGTGGAATACAGTTTACGATTGGTTCAAAAATCATTTGAAATAAGGAGGTAAAATGAAAGAAAGAGATATCCAAATAGTTTCACCTGATGATGAAATATTTGAAGACCTTAACGATCTCGGCGCTTTTAACATTGGTGGTAAAAGCGAAAAGCAGGTAGAGGAAGATTATAAAGACAAAGCAAATTATGTCGAGGAAAATCTGTGGACAAAACTCGAAAGGGTTGGAAAGAAAATTTCTTTCGCAAAAGATATAATTGCATTGTTCAATTATATGCGCGATCCATTGGTTAGCTGGCATAGAAAAGCTATAGTTATAATGGGACTTATTTATTTTATTTCACCAATTGATACTATTCCCGATATTGCTCCATTCATTGGTTACCTTGATGATCTTGGTGTTATAACTGCTCTTCTAAAATTTTTAGGCAGCGAACTTATTCCTTATTACGATTCGAAATACAGAGCTTAATTTTTAATGAATTATAAAGTCATCAAATCCGAAATAAGATATAAGGGAAAAGTATTTGATCATCAGGTTGATGAAATACAGTATGACAGTGGTAACATTGGAATCAGAGAGGTTGCAGTTCATCCTGGTGGTGCGGTTGTAATTCCGATTAAAGATGATGGCAAAATTATTTTAGTAAAACAGTTCAGATATCCTTTACAAAAAACCTTGATTGAACTTCCTGCCGGTAAGCTTGACAAGAACGAAGATCCGTTAAATTGTGCAGTCAGAGAACTTGAAGAAGAAACCGGTTATAAAGCAAAAGAATTCATAAAACTTGGTGCAATTTATACGGCACCAGGTTATTGCACGGAAATACTTCATATTTACAAAGCTGTTGGATTGATTGCCGGCAATCATAATCGCGAAGAAGGTGAACAAGGAATGGAACTGCTTGAATTTTCTACTGAAGAAATAAAGCAAATGATTTTATCAGGTAAGATAAATGATGCTAAAACTATAGCTGGGATTTTCTATCTATTAAATTCATAATCCAAAAGAGGCTGGCTATGAAAGGAATAATTTTCATTCTGACAATTCTCTCTATCTTCATAAGTCATAAATCTTTTGCTCAATTAAAGCTTGAGTTCAGCGGCGCATATATTCATTCAATTAATCATAACGGAAATTTCTCACATATTGACAATGGTAAACAAGGTTCATTAGCTGCTTTTATTCCAATTACACAATCAATTGATTTATCCGGAAGATTTATTTATCAGTTAAGAAGTTTTAACAAAAACAGTTTTTCTTTTTTTGTTCCGCTTGTAGTGGGTTATCCTATTCCTGTAATCACAAATGGTGATAATCTAAAATCCTACGGTTTAATGTTCGGAACAAGAGTTAGTTCACAAAGAAATTCTCTTATCAACACATTTTTGACTGCAGAAGCCGGATTGATTTATCACTCTGAAAGTTATTTTGAATTAAATGAAGCAACAAAAGTGAAATATTCAAACAGTAAATTTCTTTTTGAGTACTCAATTGGAATTGGTGTTAATATCAAATTGAGCAACAGCTATGCTATAAGCATTGATGGCAGATTAGCTCATATTCCTTCGGAAAGTACATTCTATTTTCCGATAAATTTAGGATTTCTACTGCATTTGTAATTTTTTAAATATTACTAAGTTATGTTACGCACATTTGATAAAAACCTTCGAGGTTTTCTGAAATAATTAAGAATTTTTCTTTTATTTTAACTACATTTTTAGCCAAACCTCGAAGGTTTCACAGATTTGCGTAAGGTTAGTTACTAAATTCAGAATCTTTTATCTATACTTCAAAATTTCTATATTGAGCAGGCACTAAAACAATCTTTATGAAGATTTATAATCATCTTTTAAATACAATTAAACATAAAGGCGCAGCATATTTAATTTTGCTCGATCCGGATAAATTATCTGAAAACAAAATTCCGGTATTTCTGAAGCATTGTGAAAAAAGCGGGGTAGATGGTTTTCTGGTTGGCGGAAGTTTAATGGTAAATGGTAATTTCGAATTATTCCTGAGCAAGATTAAAACTTACACTCAATTACCGGTAATAATTTTCCCCGGAAGTATTACACAGGTTTCTTCAAATGCTGATGCAATTTTATTCTTATCTGTAGTGAGCGGAAGAAATCCTGAACATTTAATCGGTAAACATGTTCTTGCGGCTCCTTCAATTAAGAAAAGCGGTATAGAACCAATTTCTACAGCATACATTCTGGTTGATTCGGGTTCAACAACAACTGCTGTTTACATGAGCGGCAGTTTACCTGTTCCGCGTAACAAACCTGAAATAGCTGCTGCCACTGCTCTTGCTTCTGAATATCTTGGAATGAAATTAATTTATCTAGAAGCCGGCAGCGGCGCAGATAAACCCGTTCCAGACGAAATGGTTAAAGCTGTAAGTGAGCAATGTTCTGTTCCGATTATTGTCGGTGGTGGAATAAGAGATTCAGCAACTGCAAGAAAAAAAGTTGAATGTGGAGCTTCCATCATTGTAACAGGAAATTATTTTGAAGATGAAAACAATTGGGATTTAATTAAGGAATTCGCTAACGCTGTTCACATTAAAAACTCTATCTTGGTGTAATCAATACATTTCTATTTTTATCAGAAAGAATTCTATGGATGCAAAAAAATTTTTTATTGATTCATTAAATGAAAGTGCAGACACAAAACACAAAATTCGTGAACAATTGATGAACGAAGTTTTATCAGCAGTTGATTTATTAGTTGATTGTTATAAAAGCGGAAACAAACTGCTACTTTGCGGTAATGGAGGAAGTGCTGCCGATTCACAACATATCGCAACTGAGTTGATGATTAGATTAAGCCATCATATTCAAAGACCTGCGCTACCAGCAATTGCGTTAACTACCGACACTTCAAATTTAACTGCCGGCGGAAATGACATTGGTTTTGAAAATGTATTCGCACGAAATGTTGAAGGACTTGGAAACAAAGGCGATGTATTACTTGCAATTTCAACAAGCGGTAATTCACCAAATGTGATTAAAGCTGTTGATATGGCTCATCAAAAAGGAATGAAGGTGATTGGATTTCTTGGCGGCAGTGGTGGAAAATTGAAACCAATGGTTGATATTCCAATCATTATTCCTTCATCAAACACGCAAAGAATACAGGAAGGACACATTACTGTTGCACATATAATTTGTGAATTGGTTGAAGATAAACTTTATGGATAACGGCATCAGAAAAAACTAAACTATAAAATTGCAATATTAGATTTGCCAATTTTCTTTCGTGAATTTTTTAATTGTTAAATAATTATTTGGAATTATTTAATGTCATTCCCATCCAATCAATCTTATCACCAACCTGAATATTATACTTATCAGTAAAACCCGCAATCACTTCAACAACATATCTTGCAGGTTTTGTCGATGGATAACTTGTATCGGAAAGTATTCTTGTGTTTTTATGAATCGTAACTATTTTTTTATTTTCATCAACAAAAATCATATCAAGAGAAATAAATGTGTTACGCATCCAGAATGAAAGCCAATCCTGTCTTGGAAAAATAAAAAGCATTCCCTGATTCTCCATCATTTCTTTTCTGTTCATCAAACCAAGTTGTCTTTGATATTCGTCATCAGCTATTTCAAGATCAATTTTAGCTTTAGTATTTCCAAGAGAATCTGAGAAAACAAGCTCGCCTTCTTTAGTAAATGTATAGTAATCCATTTCGGGCTTGGGATTTTTTATGAAATTATTGAATATCAGAAAACCAGCTATTAAAACTATAACGCTTCCAATAAAAATATTCTTGACTGATAATTTGTTTTTCTTTTTACTTTGACTCTGAATTTTATTTTGTTTTTTAGCCATTTAAATTTCTTTTAAAATTGCAGGTAAATATAGTAAAGAGAAATTTCAGAATTTGTTAAACCTTATTCATAATATTTTTGTTATCTTTTTGTATTTCAACCACAATCTTTAAAGGTAAGGTCTTGACTGATCCGAAGCATAAACTTCCGCTTGTGTCCATTATAATGCCTGTATATAATCGGCAATCTTATATTCAGAAAGCTATTAAATCTGTTTTTAACCAAACTTATAATAATTGGGAGTTACTTATAGTTGATGATGGCAGCCAGGATTATTCACCGTTTATAGCTGAAAATTTTGTTCTCATATCTGAAAAGGTAAAGTTAATATTACAAGAGCATAAACATTTACCATCCGCAAAGAATAATGGGATAAGAAATTCTTCCGGAGATTTTATTACATTTCTTGATAGTGACGATGAATATAAACCCGATCATATTGAATTACGAGTAAAATATCTACTAGATAATCCTGATGTTGATTTAATCCACGGTGGAATTCAGATAATTGGAGATGAATTTGTTCCGGATAAAGATAATCCTGATAAATTAATTCATTTGTCAAAATGCGTTATTGGAGCAACATTCTTTGGAAGAAGAAAAGTTTTTATGGATTCGGGTGGATTTAAAGATTTATCATACAGTGAGGATTCGGAATTTTTTGAGCGAATAAAAGATAGTTTTAAAATTCAGAAAGTTGAATTTCCTACTTATGTTTATCACAGAGAAATTTCAGACAGTATTACCAATCTCATAAAATTGAAACATTGATGAAAAAAACTATTATAGAAAGAGAAATTATTTCCCTCACTGATCAGCAAAACAAAATGATAATAAGCGGTTGGGGAGTTGAAGTTCTTGAAAGTACTGTAGTTGAAAAAATAACTTATCTCTCCGATGGATTAAAAGTAAAAGGATACATTGCTTATCCAACTGATTACTCAAGAAAATATCCATCAATTATCTGGTGCAGAGGCGGTTATGGAAATGCAGGTGCAATTGATAATTTTACTGCAAGAGGAATGTTCGGACAAATTGCCAGTTGGGGATATTGTGTATTTGCATCTCAATATCGTGGGAACGATGGCAGCGAGGGTCACGATGATTTTGGCGGGGATGATGTTAATGATGTTCTGAATTTAATTCCTTTAGCAGATGAAATTCCTCAAGCTGATAAAAATATCTGGGGAATTGAAGGTTGGAGTCGTGGTGGAATGATGACTTATCTAACACTCACAAAGACAAATTTATTCAAAGCGGCTATTGTGATTGGTGGGATTGCTAATCTCCGATGCAATGCAGATGAAAGTAAATTTATGCGCCGCTTATACGAACATTCTTTGGGTGCTTATGATGAAGAACAATTCATAAAAAGATGTGAAGAGAGATCAATTGTAAATTTTCCTGATAAACTTGCTAAAGAAACTCCCCTTTTGCTTATTCACGGAAACAATGATGAAAGAGTATTGCCTCACGACTCTTTGGATTTATCTTATAAACTTCTGGAACAAAAAATTCCATTCCGTTTGGTGATGCTTGAAGGCGGAGATCATTTTTTAAAGAGTCACAGAAAAGAAGCAGATCAATTAAGAAGGATGTGGTTTGATAAGTATCTGAAACAGGAAAAAATTGTTTGAGTAATTAAGTCACCATACGCGAACTTGAGAAACCTTCGAGGTTTGGCTAAAAGTGTAGTTAAAATAAAAACTCTCAATTATATAAGAAAACCTCTAAGGTTTTTATCAAATGTGCTATACATAACTAATTAATTATTTTGAAAAGTTCCGTTAAGTTTACTTAAACATGATTCAGTTAATCTCAGTCACACTCGATAATGCATTTCTTGTTAATCAAACTCATTTGATATATTTTTTCAGTCCAAGTTGAGCATAAATTTTCCTTTTTTTGCAAAGAAATTAAAGGAAGATTCTTAGATTTTTATAAAATAATTTTTCAGAAGAAACTGTTAATAAAGGAAGTTTTATGAGTAATCAATATAAAAGAGATCCTCAGATTGATGAAATAGAAACCCGTGAATGGCTTTATTCACTCGATTATGTTTTGGAACACGGCGGACCTGAAAGAGTTGTTGAGCTTCTTCAGCAACTTCAAGTGCGTGCACATAAAGCCGGTGTTCAGATTCCTTTTAGTGCTAATACACCTTACATAAACACGATTCCAAGAGAAAAACAACCGCCTTTCCCAGGAGATAGAGAAATTGAAAGAAGAATTAAAAGTCTTATCCGTTGGAATGCAATGGCAATGGTTGTGAAAGCCAACAAAGAAGAGAGTGGCATTGGCGGACATATTTCCACTTATGCTTCGGTTGCAACTTTGTTCGAAATTGGATTTAATCATTTCTTCCGTGGCAAAGGTGATGGTTATGATGGTGACCAGATTTATTTTCAGGGTCACGCTTCTCCCGGAATTTATGCAAGGGCTTATCTTGAAGGAAGAATTTCAAAAGAACAATTAATTAATTTCAGAAGAGAATTAAAACCTGGCGGCGGACTTTCATCTTATCCTCATCCGTGGTTAATGCCAAACTTTTGGGAGTTTCCAACTGTATCAATGGGACTTGGTCCTATTATGGCAATCTATCAGGCAAGGTTTAACAGATATCTTGAAGATCGTGGTTTGAAAAAACCTGGCGGAAAAGTTTGGGCATTTCTCGGTGATGGCGAAACTGATGAACCTGAAGCACTTGGTGCGATTACTCTCGCTTCAAGAGAAAAACTTGATAATCTTATTTTTGTTATCAACTGTAATCTGCAAAGACTTGATGGACCTGTTCGCGGTAATGGTAAAATTATTCAGGAACTTGAGGCAATTTTCCGCGGTGCAGGTTGGAATGTTATTAAAGTGATTTGGGGAAGTGATTGGGATCCTCTGCTTGATATGGACAAAGATGGTAAACTTGTTAAAAGAATGGGTGAAGTGGTTGATGGTGAATATCAGAAATACTCAGTTGAAGGCGGAGCTTATATCAGAAAAAATTTCTTTGGTAAAGATCCCGATTTGCTAAAGATGGTTGAAAAGATGAGTGACGAACAACTGCGTAAAATGAAACGCGGTGGACACGATCCCGAAAAAGTTTATGCTGCCTTTAAAGCTGCGGTTGATCACGTTGGTCAGCCAACAGTTATTCTTGCAAAAACTATTAAAGGTTATGGACTCGGTGAAGCTGGCGAAGGAAAAAATATAACACATCAGCAGAAAAAGCTTAATGAAGAAGAAATGAGAGAGTTCAGAAGCAGATTTGGTATTCCAATCTCTGATGAACAAATTGCGAATGATCCATTCTACAAACCAGATGAAGACAGCGATGAAATAAAATATCTTAAAGCCCGCAGAGCTGAACTTGGTGGATTTGTTCCTTCACGAAGAACAGATGTTCGCCCAATTAAAACTCCACCCGAAGCTATATTTGAAGAATTCTATCACGGAACTGAAGGTCGCGAAGTTTCATCAACAATGGTATTCGTCAGAATACTTGCAAAACTTCTTAAAGATAAAGAAATCGGTAAACTCATTGTTCCGATTGTTCCTGATGAAGCAAGAACATTTGGAATGGAAGCATTATTCAGACAAGTTGGAATTTATTCACACGCTGGTCAGTTGTATGAACCTGTTGATGCTGATTCACTCCTTTATTATAAAGAAGCTAAAGACGGTCAGATACTTGAGGAAGGAATTACAGAAGCTGGTTCAATGTCTTCGTTTATTGCTGCGGGAACAGCTTATCTTTCACACGGAATAAATATGATCCCTTTCTTTATTTATTACTCTATGTTCGGTTTACAGCGCGTTGGTGATTTGGTTTGGGCAGCTGCTGATATTGGTGCAAAAGGATTTTTAATAGGTGGTACTGCAGGAAGAACTACGCTCGCCGGCGAAGGACTTCAGCATCAGGATGGAAACAGTCACTTGCTTGCATATCCTGTTCCTAATCTTGTTGCTTATGATCCTGCTTATGCTTATGAACTGGCTGTAATTATCAGAGACGGAATCAGAAGAATGTTTGAAGAGCAGGAAAATATCTTTTATTACATTACTGTTATGAATGAAAATTATCCGATGCCTGAAATGCCAAAAGGAAAAGATGTTAAAGAAGGAATATTGAAGGGAATGTACAAGTTCAAAGCTTCAGATAAAAAATCTTCTAAACTTAAAGCACAACTTTTTGGCAGCGGAACAATTCTTAATGAAGTGATTAAAGCAGCTCAGATTCTTGAAGATGATTATCGTGTTGCCTGTGATGTTTGGAGTGTTACAAGTTATAAAGAACTTCGTCGCGATGCGCTTGATACTGAAAGATGGAATATGCTTCATCCATTAGAGAAACCAAAGAAAAATTATATTCAGAAAACTTTAGAAAAAGAAGAAGGAGTTTTTGTTGCTGCTTCTGACTATGTTAAAGCGTTACCGGATTCAATTTCAAAATGGTTTCCCGGTTATCTTTATTCTCTTGGCACTGATGGATTTGGCAGAAGCGAATCCCGTGCAGCACTTAGAGATTTCTTTGAAGTTGATGCAAAACATATTGTCTTTGCAACTCTTGTTGCTCTTTATAAAGAAGGAAAAGTTCAGGATAAAGTACTTGATAAAGCGATTAAAGAACTCGGAATAAATCCTGATAAAAAGAATCCTATGATATCATAATGAATAAGAGCTCTTTCTTTCACAGGTGCTGTACAGAGAATTGTCATTCCGAACCTGCTTGCAGCAGGCAAGCTTGTTTCGGAATCTGAAATTGATTTTAATAAAAGATTTAAGACCCTGAAACAAGTTCAGGGTGACAAACAAAACTTTTTATACAGCCCCAGAGAACTCACAGACAAACACAGAGTTAAAAATCTCTGTGGCTCTCTTGAATTTTCTCTGAGGTTCTCTGTGTAACTTAATTATTATTTTCTTGATGTTTGAAAAAAAATAAAAGGAATTCAAAAGGATAACAATGCAAACAGAATTTAAATTACCTGAGCTTGGTGAGAACATTGAATATGCCGATGTTGTCAATGTTCTTGTTAAAGAAGGAGATTTCATAAAAAAAGATCAATCAGTAATTGAAATAGAAACTGATAAAGCAACTATCGAAGTTCCATCTACTGTTGAAGGAAAGATCACAAAGCTGTTTGTTAAAGCAGGTGATAAAGTTAAGGTTGGCTCAACAATTATTATAGTGGAAGATACAGCAGAACAAGTCGCTGAATCAAAGCCAACAGAAAAAAAGATAGAAAATGATATTGAAGATGAAACCAAACCTGAAATTAAAGAGACGAAGGAAGTTGCTACTACATCTCCTGGAATGAAAGAAGTTATTGATTTTCATCTTCCTGATTTAGGAGAAAACATAGAATCGGCTGATGTGGTGAATGTATTAGTTAATGTTGGAGACTTCATCGAGAAAGATCAGGGAATTATAGAAATTGAAACTGATAAAGCTACAATTGAAGTACCTTCAAATGTAAGTGGAAAAGTAATTGAAGTTCTTGTTAAAGCCGGCGATAAAGCTAAAGTCGGACAAACAATTATAAAGATTGAAACAGGTGAAACAAAAGAAGAATTAGTATCTGAGACATTAGAAACTCCTGCAGCAAAAAAACAAGAATTACCAGAACAAAAAGAGCAAGCAACTACAACCGTTAAGCAAGAAGCCAAAGGCGAACTTCCAAAACTTCAGCCGATGGAACTTGATGAACAACCACCAATACTAAAAGGAGCTGCTCCTGCTGCACCATCAGTCAGAAGGCTTGCCCGTGAAATTGGTGTTGACATAAATAAAGTTCCCGGTACTGGACCTGGCGGAAGAATTACAATGGATGATGTTAAAGCTTATTCCAAAAAGCTTCACGAGGCAAAAGCTGAAGGCGGATTTACTCCCGGAATTAAAGCAGAAGCATTACCTGATTTCTCAAAGTTCGGCGAAATCAAAAAAGTTGAGATGTCGAATATCAGGAAAAAAACAGCTGAACATTTGAGTTATGCCTGGGCTACAATTCCTCATGTAACTCAGTTTGACAAAGCTGATATAACTAATCTTGAAAAAGCAAGAAAAGAATTAAGCAAGAGTCTGGAAAAATCCGGAGTTAAACTTACTGTTACGGCAATATTAGTTAAAGTTATTGTTGAAGCACTAAAAAAATATCCGCAGTTCAACAGCAGTATTGATATGGAAAAGAAAGAGATTATTTATAAGAATTATTATAATATCGGAATTGCTGTTGATACCGAACACGGTTTAATCGTTCCCGTGATTAAAGATGCTGATAAAAAATCACTTAATCAGATTTCTGTTGAAATGAATTCTCTTGCTGAAAAAGCACGTGCAAAGAAAATTGCTTTGGATGATTTACAAGGTGGATGTTTTACAATTACAAATCTTGGTGGAATTGGTGGAACTTATTTCACACCAATTGTTAATTCACCTGAAGTTGCTATTCTTGGTGTATCAAGAAGTTCTTACGAACCTGTTTGGAATGGTTACGGTGTATTTGAGCCAAGATTAATGCTTCCTTTATCATTATCTTACGATCACAGAATAATTGATGGAGCTGATGCAATAAGATTTTTAAGGTTTGTTGTTGAAGCTTTAGAACAACCATTAAGATTACTATAAAACAATGGCACACTGATAACGCTGATTCAACTGATCTGCGCTGATCACTAAAATCTGTTTCATCTGTGTGCAATTCTATTCAAAGGAATTTATATGAATGAAAAAATAAAACTTACTGTTATCGGCGGCGGACCTGGTGGTTATGTTGCAGCTTTTTTAGCCGCTGATCTTGGAATGGATGTTACTCTTGTTGACCTCGACAAAAATCCCGGTGGAGTTTGTCTCTATCGCGGTTGCATTCCCTCAAAAGCTTTATTGCATGTTGCAAAACTTATTCACGAAGCTGAACAGGCAAAGAATTGGGGAATTGAATTTGGTCAACCTAAAATTGATTTAGATAAACTTAGAAACTTTAAGAACAATGTAGTAAATAAACTTACAGGCGGACTCGGACAGATAGCCAGGCAAAGAAAAGTAAATTTTATTCAGGGCAGAGCAAGTTTTATTAATTCATCTAAACTTAAAATTGAAACTGCAGAAGGAAAAACTATTGAACACGAGTTCGACAAAGCTATAGTTGCTACCGGTTCTGTTATTGCAACAATTCCATCACTGAATATTCAGTCTAAAAGATTACTTAATTCAACATCGGCACTTGATTTACCAGAAATTCCCAAATCACTTTTAGTCGTTGGAGGTGGTTATATCGGACTTGAGTTAGGTTCTGTTTATCAGGCACTCGGTACTCAGGTTTCTGTTGTGGAAATGCTTCCCGGCTTATTACCTGGTGCCGACAGAGATCTTGTCAACTTCCTTGTTAAAAAAGTTAAAGAAAATTTTGCTGAAGTTATGACAAACAGCAAAGTTCTTGAGATGAAAGAAGTTGATAATCAAATTAAAGTTAAGATTCAGGATGAGAAAGGTAACATAGTTGAAAAAAGTTATGATTATGTACTGATGTCTATTGGAAGAAAACCTGAAACACGCGGACTTGGATTGGAAAATACAAAAGTTACTACAACCGACAGAGGTTGGATTAAAGTTAACAAGCAAATGCAAACCACTGATCCAAATATTTATGCAATAGGTGATATTGCCGGTGAACCAATGCTTGCTCATAAAGCTTCTCACGAAGGAAGAGTAGCTGTTGAAGCAATTGCCGGTCACAAAGTTGCTTTTGAGCCGATGGCTATTCCTGCAGTTGTATTTACAGATCCGGAAGTTGCGTGGGCAGGATTAACAGAAGAAGAAGCTAAGAAGCAAGGGATTAAATACGAAGTTGCAAAATTTCCTTGGGCTGCAAGCGGAAGAGCAATTACACTGGATAGAACCGATGGCGTTACAAAACTGATCGTTGATCCTGATACTCAAAGATTACTCGGAATTGGTATTTGTGGTCCTAATGCAGGCGAATTGATTTCAGAAGGCGTTCTTGCAATAGAAATGGGTGCTAATGTAACAGACCTGAAACTTACTATTCATCCTCATCCAACTTTATCTGAAACAATTATGGATGCAGCAGAAGTTTTCTTCGGACAAAGCGCTCACTATTATGTTAAACCGAAAAAATAATTTCGGTTAGATTTCAGATAAAATTTTAATAAGCCACTGATCAAGCATTTCCCTATTCAGCTTTTGAATACCTTCTCCTGTTACAGTGTCAGGAGGAGGTACTAGTTCATTTAATTTCTTAAATACTACAGGACGATTTTCTTCACTCGATAACTGAAGTATATGCCATAAGGAAAGTGCGTCAGATTTTTGTGCAAGACTTACAATCACTACCATATTCGGATCTGCGGGACCGCTGTATTCTTTTATAAGTTTAACTATCTGTGGATCTGAATTAGGATTGAAAGGAACAGCAAACTTACCTTTCTTGACATTACATGCAAAATTTTCAGGCACAACTGCTTCAAAACCCTTTACAACAACTTTTACTGTTCCTTTAAAAACAAACAATTCATTAATGTCTTCTGAAGTTGAAAGTTCAAAATCGCTTGAAAGTTCTTCATTAAAATCAGCAAGGTCAGTAGTGACAGTTAATTTTGCTTCTGCAGTTTGCGCATCTGATTTTTTTACAATCTTGCCTTTATTCAATTTAATTTCAAAATCTTTTCTTGTTCTTGAAAGTGATGAATTCGGTTCAACCTGAATATCACCAACATGTGGAATTATTATTCTTGCGCTGGAATTCTCATCAGTTAAAAGCAATGAGTTGAGTTCTAACTCTGTCTCGGAATTTACCGCATTATTATCAATCAAAACACTTCCCATCGTTACATTAACATTCCAACCTTTAGCTCTGTTTAGCCAGAAGAAAACCAACGCTGCAACAACTAGAATTGATCCGGCAATTATAATATACTTTTTAATGTGACTAGTACTAACATCAATTGAAACCTCGGGCATTTGAACTTTTTTCTTTTGTTCCTTCGGTTCTTTCTTCTTTTTTTCTTTCTTTGGTGCTTCCTCTACTTCTTCCTTCGGCGGAGTTTCAGGTTTTTCCTTTTCAGCAACTTTCATTCGTTCTTCATAAATGTAATTGAAAATCTCATCTGATACTGATTTATCAGGCTGAATCTCGATCGGAAGTTTGGATATTCTTTCCTGAAACGAATTATCAAACTTATAAAGCGGATATCTTTCGTGAAGTTTTTCTATCGCAAGATTAAGATGAAACTCAACATCGTCTTTTTTCATTAAAATCATATCGGCAATTTCATCAACAGAATACTTCTCAACTTTATTCAACACAAAAATTAATCTTTCGAGATGCGGCAAACGGAAAATATCATTTTCAAAGGAGTCTTTTGATTCAATTTCAGTTAAGTCTGGTTTCTTTGCAAACTCTTCTTTGTTGTTGCGAAAAACATCGAGAGTTTTATAAACAGCTATTGCTATAAGCCAACCGGTAAATGGCGAATCTTCACGAATTATTTTGAGTTTTTTCCACGCTTCAATAAAAGTATCAATTGTGATTTTGGATGCAAATGATTTATTCGCAGTCATACGCAAAACAATTGCATAGACCTTACCTATGTTCATTTTGAAAAGCTGCTCAAGCGCCGTATAATTCCCTCGCTGAGCATTCTGTAATAATGAACGAACAAATTTATTATCTGGTATCAATTTGCCTTCCTGTATTTTGATTTTAGCTTATGCAAAATTAAACCATTTACACAAAGATTTCTAATTGATTATATGGCTTCAATTTTTTTTATTACTTCATCTACATTGTTGGATGGCTTTTCGCAAACAAAATTCTGGCAGAGATAGATAGTCACTTCATCATTTACTTTATAATCATTCAGATAATTTGAAATTCCTGACAGCTCAGATAAATTATTTTCATTCAATTGAATTATTACTTTAGCAGGGAAATATCTTTTCGAAATTTCTTTCATCGCATTCTCTGTAAGTGATTTACTTTTAGAAGTTATAATGATTTCTATGGAAGGACCGAAAAGGAAATCAACTCCGCAGAGAAATTGTGCAAATACAGATGGCATTCGGTTAATCTCACCGGCAAAAGAGCGAACTTGTTTTATTGCAAGTTCATCATAGGTGATATAGCTGGTTATTTTATTTAATCGAATAAGATTCAGAAGCTGAACTGAATTACCGGATGGAATTGCACCATCGTAAATTTCTTTTTGTCGGGCTATAAGTTTTTCAGATTGTTTTGAAGTAAAGAAATAACCACCGAAGTTTTCATCCCAAAAATTTTGATAGAGATATTTATCAAGTTCAACTGCTGTTGAAAGAAACTTTGCATCTGAAGTTGCTTCGAACAAATCAAGCTGCGCCTGAATATAAAAGGCATAATCATCAAGATTTGCATCAATAGCCGATTCACCATCTCTGAAGCGATGTAAGAGTTTTTTCCCATCAAACAGATATTTTTTTATAAATGAATCGGCTGATATTGCTGCTTGAAAATAATCTTTGTTATCAAAAACCAGAGATGCTCTTACGAGAGCTGAAATCATAAGTGAATTCCAATCAGTTAGAATCTTATCGTCTTTATGCGGATGAATTCTTTTTTCTCTCCACTCAAACATTTTCTTTCTTATTGAATTTAATTTGTCGTAAAACTTTTCTTCATCCATAGAAAAATCATCAGCCAGTTCTTTGAATGTTTTTTTCAAATGAATAATATTATTTCCGGTTCTTATTCCTCTTGCTTCATCATACCAGTTACCATTCGGTTCTAAATTGAAAACAGAGATAATAAAATCTGCTTCATCTTTTGGTAAAAGCTGTCTCACTTCTACTTCGGTCCAAAGATAAAATTTGCCTTCCTCGCCTTCGCTGTCAGCATCTTCAGCAGAATAAAAACCTCCTTCGGGATGAGTCATATCGCGCAGAATATATTCAATAATTTCCTCGGCTGTTTTTCTAAAGATAAATCTACCAGTAATCTGAAATGCTTCAGTAAAAGCCATAAGAAGCAATGCATTATCATACAACATTTTTTCAAAATGAGGAACAAGCCAATACTTATCTGTTGAGTAGCGCGCAAAACCAAAACCGATATGATCATATATTCCGCCTTTTCTCATTTCAGTCAAAGTTTTTTCAACCATTTCAAGTGCAGGGGGATTCTTTGTTCTCCGGTAATATCTTAAAAGAAAAAGTAAATTATGCGGCGTTGGAAATTTAGGTGCATTACCGAATCCGCCAAATTGTTTATCAAATCTTCTCGAGAATTCCTCAAAAGCTTTGTTAAGAATATTTTCATCAATTTCTTCATCAGATTTTTTAAAGGAAATTTTATTTATTGAATTAGTAATCTCATCTGCAGAATTCAATACTTCCTGTCTTCTGTTCTTCCAGATGTCGTTAAGTTTGGGAATAAGCTCCAGCATTCCGATTCTACCAAAACGATCTCGTTTAGGAAAATATGTTCCGGCAAAAAATGGTTTTTTATCAGGTGTCATTATAATTGTTAAAGGCCAGCCGCCACTTCCTGTAATCATCTGGCAAACACTCATATAAATTCCATCAATATCTGGTCTTTCTTCTCTGTCAACTTTAATAGAGACAAAAGTTTCATTCATCAGTTTTGCAACTTCTTCATCCTCGAATGATTCTTTTTCCATTACATGACACCAATGACATGTTGAATATCCAATTGAAAGAAAAATCGGTTTATCTTCTTTCTTTGCTTTCTCAAAAGCTTCATCACACCAGGGGAACCATTCAACGGGATTATAAGCATGTTGAAGAAGATACGGACTTTTTTCATTGATCAGTTTATTTGGTTTTTTACTCATAAATTCGTCCTGTTTAATCTGATTTATGTTGTTAAAAATTCCCTTTTTTGATATGTTTCAACACAAATAATAAATGAATAATTCATTAAAAGCTATGGAAAATAAAAATAAAGTTTCAATTGATTTTGGAGTTTTAGGCATCAGCTTCATTATCGGAGTAATAATTTTTACTGCAGCCTGGAAATCAAATCAAAAATCGAATCAGACAATTACAGTAACTGGTTCTGCAAAGAAAGAAATAGTTTCTGACTTAGGAATACTTCGCGGAACAATTTTCGTTCAATCGCTTTCTGCTTCTTCTGCTTACAGCGAATTGAATCGTCAAAAACCAATGATAATTTCTTATCTTGAACAGAAAGGTTTTCCTAAAGATAAAATTGAATTCTCAACAATCAATAGTTATCCCGTTTATGAAATTGGACCGAATGGATATCAGACAAGTAAGATAATTGGTTATGTTTATAATCAGAGAATTGAATTAAAATCGGAAGATGTTTACAAGATAAAAGAATTATCACTCGATATCGCATCGCTAATTGAAAAAGGAATTGACTTTCGCGTTGAACCACCCGAATATCATTACACAAAAATTGCTGATCTGAAAATTGAGATTCAGGCAGAGGCAGCCAAAGATGCAATGGTAAGAGCTAAAAAAATTGCTGATGCTACAGACCGCGATTTGGGACCAATGAGAAGCGCTAGAATGGGTGTTCTGCAAATTACACCAAAGTTTTCAAACGCTGTTTCTGACTATGGAATTAACGATCTGAGTTCAATCGAAAAAGAAATAGTCGGAGTTGTAACAGCATCATTTCAGATTGAATAGTTCGTTCACTAATTACAGGGAAAAACATGACAAAACCACAGATATGGGTCGCAACCTTTTTATTTTTATTCATAATTCTTTTCTTAATTCAAAAGGCAACAAAGACAAATGAACCGGAAAAAGATTTTTCGCAAATGGGCACAAGTATGATGCAACAGGAAAGCAATGAAAATCTCTCCGGAGCAGAGTTGATGAATAATTTCGGATGTTTGAATTGTCACGGCGCTAATCTGGAAGGAGGTCCAATGGGACCGGCGCTGGTTAACTTAAAAGAATACTGGAGTCGTGATAATCTTATTAACTATTTAAGAAATCCAAATTCATTTATGAGCCAAAAAAGATTAAAGGAATACAGAGAAAAATATCCAAACATGATTATGCCGGCTTACGGTAATAAAGATGTTAAAGATCTTGGAAAGATTGCTGACTATCTTTTAACAAAATAAAACAGATTTTCAGTTTTTAGTTTTTGTAAAAATAAAGGCGAGCATTTAACTCGCCTTTTATTTTTTATAAGATTAGTGCTGTTACTGTGCAGACTGAAGTCTGCGTTACGAAAATTTACGGAACAATCCGTCTTCGTCAGATGACAGATGACGGATTGCCCCTGCTGCTGAATACTATTTTATTACCATCATCTTCTTACTCGATACAAAACTTCCTGCAGTGAGCTTGTATATGTATACTCCGCTTGCAAGGTTACTTGCATCATATTCGAGTTTATATCTGCCTGCTTCTTTATATTCATCAACCAATGTGGCTACTTCGTTTCCAAGTACATCATATACTTTTAATGTTTGATGACCGCCCGCTGGTGACTGCCAACTGATTACCGTTGTTGGATTAAACGGATTCGGATAGTTCTGCTCGAGTACAAATTCCATCGGGGCTAATACTTCAACTTCAATTTCATTTGAGTATTCTGTTGTTCCGTCAAAGTCAATTTGTTTTAACCTGTACGCATATTTACCTGATGCGAGACCTTCATCAACAAATGAATAATTCTTTGGTTCGGTAGTGGTGCCGTTGCCTTTTACATAACCAACAGCTACCCAGGAAAGATTCCTCACTTCGTTCGGAATGACACTGCGTTGTATTTCAAATCCACGGTTATTTGTTTCTGTTGCTGTTGACCAATTTAATTGAACATTATTTTCATTTACAACTGCTGAGAAGGAAGTTAATTCAACAGGAATTACATAATCAAAGTCAACATAGTCAACATATTGAGCGCTGACTCCGGCAACAATAGTTCGAACAAGAGTATTTGATGTAGTTATTTCGTGAATACCGGAACCGTTTGTCACAATATAATTTCCGTTTGGAAGTTTGTAGGCACCGCGAAGTCCTGTGACTACATTATAAGATGCTAACAGTGTTCCTAACGAGTCATACACATAAAGTGCAGAAGGAGGAGAAAAACCTGCAACGGCAACATTTCCATTACTCTCTAAGTGAATTTGCTGAGGGAAAGCTAATCCCGATGCAACAAAATCGTTCAGATAATTTCCATTCAAATCATAACGATGAACTTTGTTGCTTGAACTTCCATCAACAAGAACATCATTACTTCTGAAAACAATATCAAAAGGACTATTCAAACCACCTACACCTGCTGCAATAAATTGTCCGATATAATTTCCTGAAGCATCAAATTCTGCAACTGAATTTTGATTTGCACTGCTTCCAACTGTAACGACTAAATTTCCGTTTGGTCTGTAGTTGTGTCCTCTGATGTTATCAAGAATAGCTGTATTAACTCCACCAGCCGGTGCAAAGAAACCCTGATAAACACCAGAAGTATCAAACTTCTGAACTAAATCACTTATCTGATCTGAAACTGAAATAAATCCATAAGGAGCAAACTTCGCTTGTTTAGGAGATTGAAGCGGACCTGAAGCTACTATATAATTGGCATCAATAACATCACCTGTGTTTGGGTCAAGTTTTAAGACCTTATCTGCAGTCCAATCAGGTATTAATAAATATTTCCCTGCTAAAAGTTCAGAAGGTTTGGGTTCAGGATATCCAAGCGTTGGATTTTTTGTTGGCTGTTTCAGATAGTGAATCCTTGCATTTGAAAGTTCATACTTTGACTGAATCTGTTCCCAGCTTAAAACTTCAGCATTGTCATAGATGTTGAGCAAATTTTTTATAACAGCATACAGAACTCTATTATTCTGAACTGCTCTTGCTTCAATAAAAATTCCTTCAGGAAGATAAATTGAATGAGGAATTTGCAGAAAAGATGTTTTCTCTCTTGCTTCGGAAATCATCTTAGGATTCTCTTCTGTAATTCTCATCAACTCATCAAAAGAAAAGATGGGCTCGCTCTGTGAATACACAAACGATGTTGATAAAATTACTATCAACAGAAATTGAAACACTTTCTTCATAGCTTCTCCTTTAGTTTATGGTTGGTTGGAATTTCTAAACGAATATCAGAATATTAATACAATAAATCAAGTAGAATTTATGTTTATTTCAGTTCACTGTAACGAAAGCAGGAAACCAAATGATCATTCACCATTCCGGTTGCCTGCATATGTGCATAAACGATTGTTGAACCAACAAACTTGAATCCTCTTTTTCTGAGGTCTTCACTGATTATATCTGATAATTCAGTTTTTGCAGGAAGTTCTTTCAGATGTGTAAATTTATTTTTGATAGGTTTGTAGTTTACAAAGCTCCAGATGTACTTATCAAATGTTCCGAACTCTTTTCTAACCTGTATAAATGCTTTTGCATTTGATATTGCCGCTTCAATTTTCATTTTATTTCTGATGATACCTTCATCTTTCAGCAGGGAATTAATTTTCTTTCTATCATACTTTGCAATTTTATTAAAATCAAAATTATCAAAAGCTTTTCTGAAATTTTTCCGCTTATGCAAAATAGTCTTCCAGCTTAATCCCGCCTGAAATCCTTCGAGAAGTAAAAACTCAAAAAGTTTTCTATCGTTGTGAACCGGAACTCCCCATTCTTTGTCGTGATATTCAATCATAAGTTTATCATCTGATGTCCAAGGACAACGCTGAATATTCCCTGCTGAAATTTTATTCATAAATTTTCTTCAGATTATTATTTAATTCTTCGAGCTTAACTTTATCAATGAACACTTCACGAAAAATTTCTTGAATCAATTCTTTGTTTATTCTGTTGAAGTCTTCTTCGCGAGGAAAGATACAAACTCCACCAAGGTCAATTGCTGCAGGACTAACTAGTATCTTTTTCTCATCATCTTCAAAATAATGATGCGAACGATGCTTTGCTCTTAAAAACACAATTACACGCCAGCCAAATTCATCGTCATACAATGAAATAAGATTCATCAGTGGTTCCTGTTCTTCATTCATCAATCGAGAATATGTTTTATAAAATTTTCGGAAAGAATCAATAAGAAGTTGTTCATCATTGCATTCAAACAACACAAATTTTCTCAATCCATCATCAACGGTTTGAATAATTAAATTTTCCCTATCAACAACAACTGAACCATATTCATTAGTAATTAGATCTGCCTCATCATCAATGGGCATAAAATATTTATTGCCCGCCTGAAAATGCAAATGATCCGGAGCTGAAGCACCACAGCGAGGTCCGTTGTAAATGACTGTAAAATATTTTGATAAATCTTTGCTGAAAGAAATCAGATAAGGAAATGTATCTTCTATTCTCTGTGGTTGATGATGAATATTAGTAAGAGTAAAATGAATTGGAAAAATCGGGAATGGGTTTATGAGAATTATATATTCATCTTTATATAAAATTCCTTTTTGTTCAGGAGGAAGATTTGCTTCGCACAAAAAGCATTTACGCTCCTGAATTGATTTAGGATCAACTTTGGCTGAAGTTGAAATTATTCTTCCCGGATTAAATTGTGCTTTGATTGAATATCCTTCAAACTGAAATTTCTTTACCTTAACACTTTTCAGTTGTTCGTAATTATCTCGACAAATTTCCCAATCACTGCACTGAAATTCAAAAAGATATTTGGATGCTTCCGCGATATCTCCGTTGGATAATAATTCCTGAATGCGCTTATCATCATAAACTCTGTGATTCATTTCTGTTTTAATTCCTTAAAGATTTATTATATAATTCAATTGTTTTATTCATTATAACATTCAAATCAAAAAGCTCAACTGCCCTTTTCCTTGCGTTAATTCCAAGTTGTTTTCTCAGTTGCGGATTGAGTATAAGCTGCTCAAGCTTTGCAGCGAGATCAGCAGAATTTTTAGTTTCAAAAAGCAAAGCTGTTTGACCATCAACTGCAATGTCTAATACTCCATCTGAATCTGAACAAACAGAAGGCAAAAACATTGAGTGTGCTTCGGCTAAAGCGATTCCAAATGCTTCAGAGTGTGATGGAAAAACAAAAATGTCCATTGCAGAAAGAACATCAGGGGTATCACTGCGAAATCCGGCAAAGATAATATTACTCAGTTTCAGTTTCTCAGAAAGCTTTTTTATTGAATTTGCGTATTCATCCTCTCCACGACTTGCTTCACCAACTATAATGAATTTAAGATTATTATATTTTTCTGATAATATTTTTGCTGCAGTTAAAAATTCTTCGTGACCTTTTCCGGGACTGAATCTTGCTAACATACCAATTAATAATTCATCTTCTTTCACTGAGAATTCTTTTCTGACTTTTCTTCTATCTGCTTTTTCAGGGTCAAATCTATGAGTATCAATTCCGTTGAAAACAAGTTCTATTTTATTTTCAATTAATGGTGTTGTTTCAACTAAATTTTTCTTTATCACCTTACTGATTGCAAATGCTTTTGTTACTCTGTTGTATAAATATCTATGCAACAAATCTTTTTTAACAATGAACGAACCTACCTGCTTGGTAAGAAAAAGCGGTATTGGCGACTTAACTAATTTTAATGCCGGTACAATTATCCACAAATCTTTTGATGCCTGAGTATGAATTAAATTGAACTTACCTTTTCTGATCAGGTAAGCCACTCTCATCACTGTGAAAGGATGAACATAACCTGATGCTTTAACAGGATGAGTGATTATTCCTGAAGTACAAGCTTCAATATGAATTCTTGATTCTTTAAGGCAAAGCAATTCAACAGAAATGTTTCGCTTAAGCAGCTCTTTGATGAAAGTCAGAGTAATCATCTCCATTCCACCCCAACTTTTCGAAAGACAGGAATACAAAACTTTCATCGTCTTTTAACTGTAAATTCTTTTAATCTTAGCATTAGGAAAGTAATGAATCAGAATTTCATCAAACTGATAACCTTGCTCAGCCATAACTGCAGCACCAATCTGACAAAGTCCGACTCCGTGACCCCAGCCGGCACCTCGTAAAATAAATTTTTGTGGAATGCCTTCAACTATATTTTCTTTCTGAACATAAAATGCGCTGCTGTAAAGATGACTTGGTGAAAGTACTCTTCTGATTTCCAATTCTTTACCGATAATTAAGGAAGCTTTTGTTCCGACTATTTTAAGTTTAATTAATCTTCCTGAATAACCTCTTTCAACTGGAACAAGATCAATGATGTTTCCAAAATCCATTGCAAGTTTTTCTTTAATAAGATTACTTAGTTCCGATTGTGAATATTCAACTTTCCAGCGATAAAAATCTTTTGTTTCCTGATCATAATCCAGCAAAATCTGATTCAGAATTTTCGGATCAGTAGTGTTACAGAATGCAGGCGGATTTGCTTTTATCCATTTAACAGCATTTTCCTCTTTACGCAAATCAAGGTCAAAATTTTCCGGTTCAAATTTGTAATCAACAACCGGTTGAAGGTAATCGTACTTAACTGGCTCCCAGACATTCTCGTATGATTCACTGATTCCGCCACAGGATTTTGAATATCTTGTATCACAAATTTCATCATCACTAATTAAAACTATTCCTCTTGTATCTTTAATTGCTTTGAAGGCTGTTTCAGTTGTTACTTTAGTAACTCCCTGAAATCTCTGACAATGATCATCAGCACAAACATCAAACAAAGTGTGAGCTTCTCTGTCATACCATGTAATTAACTCTTTATTAGTTTTGATTGGTCTAAGAGAAGGGTCTTTAACTTTTTCTTTTTCTTTATTCTGAAGTTGGGCGAGTAACCAGCTTCGTGCAACAACAGCTTGCGAACGAAGCAAATTGATTGAACATCTTGCGCTCATCTCTGATGAAATAACACTTGTAAGATATGCCTCAACAGGAAGATAGTTTATGGCCGTAAGCTGATTTCCATTTTTAATTATTTTCAGAAAGTAATTAAAGCGCTGCTTTTCTCTGCGCTCCCAATGAAATTTTACCCCAATAATTACATCTCTGATCAGAAAACTTTCTGAAACCGGATCTGTTGGCTCAAATATTATTTCATCATCAGATTCTAAAGTGATATTTGTTCCTTTGCAAACAATTTTATTGTTCTTTAATTCGGCAGTAAAAACGCCGCTTAATGTTTTATTGGTGAGAATGGAACCGAAATCACCATATAATTCGAATTTAATTATATTGTCGGTAAGAACACCAACATTTAACCATGGTTCTGTATCAAATTTCATAAAAATTACTTTTTGTTTAATTCAAAATTACTGATAATACTTAAAAGAATTTAAGATTGACATTATAATTTCTTGGCAAAATTATTTCAATCACATTAACTTGCTTACCAACAAAATAGAATATTTTATGCCCAGAGAAAATATTTCAATAATTGGTTTCCCAATGGATCTTGGTTCCGGCAGAAGAGGCGTTGATATGGGACCCTCTGCATTGAGAATTGCAAACATTGAAAGACGACTTCGTAATCTCGGTTATAAAGTTGAAGACCTTGGTGATATAAAAATTAAAATAATGGAAAAGCAAAGAGTTGGCGATCCAAAGCTTCGCTATCTGAATGAAGTTCTGAAAACATCATTAACTCTTGCCAAAATTGTTGAGAAAGTTTTAGATAAGGGAAACTTTCCTCTTTGTATTGGTGGTGACCATTCAATGGCTATTGGAACTATTGCCGGTATTGCAGCACATTGCAGAAAAACTAAAAAATCTCTCGGAGTAATTTGGATTGACGCTCACGCTGATATGAATACACACGAAACAACTCCAAGCGGTAACATACACGGAATGCCATTAGCAGCTTCAATGGGATTAGGTCATCCTTCTTTGGTTAACTTTTATGGATTTAAACCCAAACTAAAACCTGAACATTGTGCTTTAATAGGAATAAGAAGTGTTGATAATGAAGAAAGAAAAAACATTCGCAAACTTAATCCTGCAGTTTATACGATGAGTGATATTGATAAACTTGGAATTCACAGAGTAATTTCAAGAGTATTAAAACAGTTCCGCCAACAGGTTGATCATATTCATATAAGTTTTGATGTTGATAGTGTTGATCCTTCAATTGCACCAGGGGTTGGAACTCCTGTTAAAGGCGGGCTTAGTTATCGCGAAGCTCATCTGCTGATGGAAACTATTGCTGAGTGCGGTTGTATGTCTTCACTCGAGGTTGCAGAAGTTAATCCGATTCTTGATACTCATAATACAAGTGCAATATTTGCAGCCGAACTTATTGCTTCAAGTATGGGACAGAGAATATTGTGAAAAATTTAAAAGCTGTTTTTGCTGTTACTTTTTCTTTGTTTGTAATTCTTATCATACTTAACCTGATAGGAATTATTGAATTTAGTATAATTGAAACACTCACTTATATTTTTCTAACCGCTGGATTCGGAATTTGGTATTCATCTTATCTTGATTTAAATAAAGGTGGAATATTTGCAGGCGGTTTTATATTTCTATCCGGAATTGTTCTTGCGGTTGAGACATTTTTTACGATCTGGAATCCTTTGAGAATGATTTTCCCTTCGCTGTTTATTATCAGTGGACTGTCTCTCTTCTTTGTTTTTTTGTCAGACAGGAAGAGGATCATTCTTTTGATTCTTTCAGTTTTGCTGTTTGCGATGGGAATGCTTTATCTGTTCAACAGAATTAACTTTAAGCTGATTGTCTTTCTTATTGCAATCTGGGAAATAATTTTAAAGTTCTGGTTTGTGTTTATTCTGTTTGCAATCGTTGTTTACTTTATTTCAACCGGATTAGAACAAAAACAAAATCAGAGCAGCGAGGAATAATCTTTATAAGTTTCGTAATTACTCCCTACTGAATTGCTCTTCTTCAACTTCTCAATTTCCTGTTCTAGTTTTTTAACATCTGCAGTAAACTTAAAGAATAAGAAGATTGATAATGCGAGAAGAATAGCGCAGATAATGATTAGTGAAATAATTCCTTTAAAGAATTTTGATTCAGTTTTTTCAACCGAACGCTTGATAGCTTCAATATCCATCTGAAAAGATTTCTGCAATTTCTCAGCAACTGTTCTTGAAGTAATATCTGAAATTTTTGATTCAGTATAAGATTGATGTTCTACTTTTACCTGTCCTGAATAAGCTTCAACTACGGTTTTAACCTCTGGTCGTTTTGGTTCTTCATATTTAATGTCTTCGATCTGTTCATTCAATTCTTCATGTATAACTTCGGGAGTTGCAACCTCATCAAATTTCTCTTCAACAATTTCATTTTCAATTGATTCAGTTTGTGGTTCGGTAATTTCAGTTTCAAAAATTTCTTCTGAAATAATTTCTTCTTCGATTGGAATATCAGGAATATCGTCGGTTTTTGTAATGTCTTCAGCTAAATAACTTTCAGGGATAGGAGCTTCAAAGACTTCCGGGGTTTCAATCTCAACCTGTTCATCAACTGCTTGAACAACTGATTCCTCCGCAAGCTCTTGTGTAAGGTCTTCAGTTTGTGTTTCTGTAGTTTGAATTTCCCGAATTATTTCTGAAGTGTCTTCAACTTTTACTTCAGGCATTTGAGCTTTAAGCTCAGCTTCTCTTTTTGCCCGAAGCTCTTCTTCAATTTTTATCAATCGCAAAGCTACATTGTCTTTTACAATTTCTCCCGGATTTACAATCTCAAGCGAAAACGGAATCATTGCACAAAGTGTTTGATAAGCTGTTAACTCGAATTGTAATTCACTATCAAACTCAAGAAGTTCTCTGAGTTCATCAAATTCTTTTCTGTCCAAACAACCAAGTGATGCAGCTTGAAGATATTCTTTCGCTTCCAGTCTATCCATTTAAGATTCCTCTGAATTCATTTTATCTTTCAGGGTATTTAATGCAACTCTGATTTTGCTTTTAACGGTCGGTAAAGGAATTTTGAGTTTAGAAGCAATTTCACTTTCCGTCAATCCTTCAAAGAATGCAAGTTGAATGACATATCTTTGTGCTTCGGTAAGTTTAGATACAGCTGATTTTAGTTGTTCACTTTTGTTGTATGCTTCTTCAAAACCAAATTCGTTGTAATCATAGATCGTTGGAATAATAAATGTGTTCTCATATTCATCATTGTATTCAGGAGATTCAGCGTTGTTTTTTCTTCTCAAAACATCAACTGCTTTATTTTTTGTAAGAAGAACAATCCAGCTATATACATTTTTATAATCAAAATTATAAAGGTGAGTTTTCTGCCAGATGATAACAAAAACATCTGCTAAAACTTCTTCAGCAAGTTTTTCTTCTTTAACAATTCTTTTAATTAATGTGTAGAGCAAAGGCGAGTATTTATCATACAATGCTTCAAGAGCTTTTGAATCTCTTTTCAAAACTCTTTGTAATAATTCGTAATCGCTTGTGTTTATATTATTCAATTGTGCCTATCCCATTATATGATATTTTTCTTGCTGAAAAAGTACGAGTAACAATTTTAAAAATCAATTTCGTTTATAAAATTTAATTGCAGCTAAATATTGTGCCGCTCCAGAACATCTTCAGGAATTCTAACCGGTCTTCCGGTTGATAAAGAAATTAGTGTATAAACTATATAACCCTCAGAGGCAATTTTATTTGTCTGCTTGTTAGTAATCCAGAAATTAATAATAACCTGCGCTCCGCTCCATTCTTTAATCTGTGTTTTAACTATTGCAGTATCACCAAATTTCAAAGCACGCTTAAATTCAATATGAGCAGTGCTTGCATACCAGTTATATCCTCTTTCAATATATTCTTCCATCGGAAATTTATAATTGTCACGCATTTGTATAAAACGCGCTGTTTGAACATAATCGAGATATTTAGAGTTATGAACATGGTTGTTCATATCAATATCATCAGGTCTAACAATTATCTCTGTTTCAAATGATGAGAATTGTTTTTTTGTTTCCATATAAATTTATTAACTGCGCTTTGTTGCTGAGGTTTTAAAGTTTTACAAAATTTTCAAGAATTAAGAGTCCTGCTTCACCTGATTTTTCAGGATGAAACTGAACTCCGAAAGATAAATCCTTTTGTATTGCAGAAGTAAATTCAATACCCTTTTTACTTGTCGAGATCGTGTATTCATTAACCGGCAAATAATATGAATGATTGAAATAGAAAGTTGAATTATCAGAAATATTTTTTAACAAAGGACTATCTCTTAAAATTTTAACTTTGTCCATTCCTTCGTGAATCGGATTTTCAATTGAATTACTGAATTTCAAAATGCTTCCGGGAAATATACCAAGGCAAGAAAGATTTCCTTCCGAAGTGTGCTCACACATTATTTGCATTCCTAATCCTATTCCAAGTATCGGTTTATCTGTAATTATTCTAAGTACAGAAAAAAGATTAAGAAGATGAATTTTCTTCATAACATCTTTTGCACTTCCAGAGCCGGGAAAAATTATTTTCTCAGCACGACAAATATCAATCTCACTTGAAGAAACAATGAATTCATCTGTAATATTTTTCAGGGCTTCTGCAACTTCTTTTGAGTTCACATCGCCGAAATCAACAATGGTTATCATAAAACTCTCTTTTAATCGTTCCAAAATTCTGCAATTCTTTTATACTGAACAATCCTTTATTTTGAACCCGCGTTATGATGAATTTGTTTTAAGTTAAAGCAAGCTTATTCTTTGATCTAATATTAACAAAAATATTTCTTTGGTTAGGAATTAAATTATAAATCAAACAATGATGAAATTCAAATTAAACATTTTTATTTTATTTGTAATAGTTTCAATATCATTATTATTAGCTTGCGAAAGCACTTCTTCTAAAATTAATCCGGACAAAACTATGAGCGATCAAAATCAAAACAAATTAGAAATAGCCACATTTGGATCAGGTTGTTTCTGGTGCACTGAAGCAATTTTCGAAAGAGTAAAAGGTGTTCAAAAAGTAATTTCCGGTTATTCTGGTGGCAATACCGAAAATCCAACTTACAAAGAAGTTTGTACCGGAACTACAGGACACGCAGAATGTACGCAGATTTATTTCGATCCGGATCTTGTTACTTATGACGAATTACTAGAAATCTTCTGGAAAACACATGACCCGACTACATTGAACAGACAAGGAAATGATGTCGGAACTCAATACCGCTCTGTTATCTTTTATCACAACGAAGTACAGAAGCAAAAAGCTGAATACTATAAAAAGAAACTCGAAGAAGAAAAAATCTGGGATAAACCAATAGTAACAGAAATAACAGAATTCAAAAAGTTTTTTCCAGCTGAAGATTATCATCAGAACTATTATGATAATAATCCTTATCAGGGTTATTGTGCGTTTGTTATAACACCAAAAGTTGAAAAGTTCGAAAAGATTTTTAAGGACAAACTGAAAAAGTAAAATGAGACTTCTTAAAAACTAATCTGCTCATCTTTAGTTTATCGAAAGATGAATAATTCACTGCTGTCCAAAATAAACTTAAACCTGATCAATAACTCTGATTATAACTAAAATTAATTGAAAACAAATCAATTTTAAATTGAATCTCTTATAAAAAGTATTAATCTCTTATCTTATTAACGGGTTTTAAATAAATGCGGCTAAAGCCCTTAATATCCATAGTCTTTATAATAACGAGATTGTCTCATAACTCAAATTCTTATGGTAGTCGCAAGCTTTAGCTTGCGAAAATATAATAAATACGCAACTTAAAAGTTGCGGCTACCGGATTTTTAAGACTTTTGAGACAACCTCGCAATAGATAAAAAGACATTTAATCGGCATTTATTGCAGTTCACTTCAGTTAATTAAAAAAAAATTAAAACCAGGAACTGGCTTTAGCCACATAAATAAATTTTTTTTGGACAGATGTGGAAAAATTAAATTAAAATTTAAACCTCTACTTGGTCAGTTTGGCATTTCTATTTTTATAAATAAAATATCAATGCTCAAAGAAATTACATTCTCTACTTATTAATACTCCTCAGAAATCAGATTTTGCCATTGACTTAAAAAAATTTTTAAAAAATTTCTTTGGAAAGGTATTGACTTTTTGCTATCAATATGATATCATTACGATAGCAATTTTCAAAAGGAGTATGAAAAATGGAAAAAATAGCAGAAAAATCCGCAAATAAGCTTAATGGATTTTTAATGGTTCTTGTACTTCTCGCCCTGATTATAGTTGAATATTTCCTCGTAAAAGAGATGGCAATGACAAATGATCCCAGTCTTCTCTGGTTCTTTATTCCAATTCTTTTATTGATTATCCTGATTTCCAGTGGTTTTGTTGTGGTGCAACCGAACGATTCGCGGGTTCTGATTTTGTTTGGTAAATATACCGGAACTGTGAGGACTTCAGGATTTTGGTTCGTTAATCCTTTTACTGTAAGAAAAAAGGTTTCACTAAGAATTAGAAATTTCAACAGCCAGAAGATTAAAGTAAATGATCTTCACGGAAATCCAATTGAGATTGGTGCTGTTGTTGTCTGGCGGGTTGTTGATACAGCAAAGGCGATTTTTGATGTAGAGAACTACGAACAATTTGTTGATGTTCAAAGCGAAACTGCTATCAGGCAACTTGCTTCCGAATATCCTTATGATGTTGATCAGGAAGATAAGCCAAGCTTAAGAGGAACTCCACAGGAAATTGCAGAGGGTTTGAAGAATATGCTTCAACTTAGACTTGAAGTTGCAGGTGTTGAAATAATTGAAGCAAGAATTTCACATCTGGCTTATGCACCGGAAATTGCTCAGGCAATGCTCAGAAGACAACAGGCACAAGCTATTATTGCAGCAAGAACGAAAATTGTTGAAGGTGCAGTTGGAATGGTTGAGATGGCATTAAAAGCATTAAGCGAACAAAACATAGTAAGGCTTGATGAAGACAAAAAAGCTACAATGGTAAATAATCTGATGGTTGCTTTAGTTTCAGAAACTGAAGCACAACCTGTTATAAATACCGGAACTTTGTATCAGTAATTATTATGCAAAATCTATCTGATTATATTGGACAAATTATTTCAATAACTCAGAGGTCTATCTGGAAGAGAGAATATGAAATACGTTCTGAGAAAGAAGTCATTGGTAAATTCGTTTATCCGAAATTTTTTAGTGAGCGTGTTGAATGCAAATTAGTTAATGATACTTTCGAGTTCAGAAGACCTCATATTTTTAGTAATGATATTGAAATAAGAAAAAGCGGATATCAATTGCCAATAGCTGTTATGCACTTAAATTTCCTTGCATCTAAAGGAATAGTTGATTTACCAAGAGGAAAAAAAGTGGTAATGAAATTTGGCACATTTAAAAGCAAAGCAGAGATTTATCATGGTGAAAATGATTTGATAGCAATTGTAAACAATAAATTTTCATTCAAAGAAAAGTGTGAAATAACTATTGAAAGAAGAACGGAAATTCTGGATGAAAATCCCTGGTTAGTCTTCCTGGCGTTTTACTTTTTACAATTGAAAAGACGCAATACAGGAGTTGCTCATTAAAACTAAATAAACTAAAAAATGGCTGAAAAGAAAAAATTTTTATTAAGAATTGATGAAAAAGTTTATGCCGCCCTCGAAAAGTGGGCGGCTGATGAATTAAGGAGTATAAATGCTCAGATTGAGTTTCTTCTTACAGAAGCGTTAAAAAAGTCCGGAAGATTTCCTCAAAAACCAGAAAATAATAATCCAGCCGAACCTGATAACCCAAATCCTTAAAAACCAAGCCCAATTTTTATCAATCAATTTATATCAAAAATTGATTAAGTTTGCTGCGAGAAATATTTTCAGGAGGAAAAATGAGAATACTTGTTGCTTCGATTATTACTGTTACAATAATATCTGCATGTTCATCGTTAAAGCTTTCTCCGGCTGAGTTTGCCTGGCCAATCGAGTCGGTATTAAAAATAAATGATGATGGGTTCGCAAAAGAAGATCGTTATTCTTTTTCGTTCAATACAAAAGCTCTCTTTATGGAAGAGACGCAAGATTCTATGGCTTATGTAGGAAAAGATTTAAGAATAATCCGAAATCAGGATGGATACTATTTCATAACATCCAAAGGATTCAAGAATGTTTATATCTTCGAAACTGCAGGAGGTAGTCTTTCTTTAAAAGAGAAAATAACAATCAATGAAACGGGGTTGAATAATCCTTTCTTCAATCAGCGGACACCATACATTGAACTTGTTGATGGGGATTTCAAAGCTTACTTCACAAGCGAAGGTCTGCAAGGAGGTGTAAAATGAAAAAATTGTTTTTAACTCCGCTAATAATTCTATTTATCGTTTCAAATCTGGCAGCACAATCTGATTATGAGATTGTACAAAATTTCAAAGCTCGTTATCAGCAACTTGAACAGCAAATAAAAAATGCAGTTTCACTCGATGAACTGAATGCTGTCACGGGCGAAATTGAAAGATTAAAGAATGAATTTTCAACCTATCGCGAGCTGCTTGACAGGAGTCTTTATCCGGATAATTTCGAAAAATCATTTGATAAGCTCGGTAATTCTTTAATTATCAGAAAAGCAGACTTCACCCAGATTGATGTTTTACAAACAGAAGTGATCACATTGCGTTCAGAAGTTGACGAGTTAAATAAAAAGAATGCTGAATTGCTTAATCAAATTCAGTTACTTGAAGTTCAGAGAAAGAAAGATGCTGAAACAATTGCTAAACTTGAAAAACTTGTTAGTGAATTGCGAGCTTCGTTGAAGAAGCGCGATGAGCTTGTTTATGCTATTATAGATAGTTTAGCACCAAAACTTTCTGGTGATGTATCTGCATTAACTCAGAAAGAGAAAGAACAAATTGTAGCTGAAACTGAAAAGAAAAATGTTCTTTACATAGTTAAGAAATCACTCCGGGATAACAACAGATTTCTTGAAGTCACAACATTAAAACCAGAAGATTTAAATGAAGTTAAACAGCAGCAATCTAACTTTGTTTCATTGTGGCAAAAAGTTGGTCCTAAACTGGTTGATGTTTATGCCGGAAGAAAAGATAAATCACAAGAGCTTAAAGATATTGATGCATTATTTACGAGCTGGAAAACCGGAATTCAAAGAGAAGCGTGGGAATCAATCCGTGAAGATTTTGCCCTGAATAATATCAACCTTCAAAGTTTTTATAACGGTAACGAATTCACTGAAATCATAACTGCTTTTATCAATGATGAAATAAAAAGTTACGGCGTAAAAAGCAAAGAAGAATCTCAAAGAATTTACAGTGTGTTTGTTGACAGCGTTTGGTACAAAACTATTTCGAATGAATGGATGCCTTATCTGCTTGAAAACAATATGCTCACATCTCAGCAGAAAGAAATTATTGAAAAGAAAATTGCTGAGTGGAAAGAAACAATTTCACCAAAAGATCTAACATTAATTTATGTCGGAGTTGGAGTTTTAATTGTTCTGATAGTAACCTTTTTCTTGCTTAGAAAGAAAAACGGAACAAAAGGAGTTCAGAACACAAATTAAAATTATTCCTGGAATTTTTTAGAGGCGACCATTGTGGTCGCCTTTTTTATAGCTTTATCTCGCAGACTGAAGTCTGCGTTACGGATTGTTATTGCCCTGACTTTTAGAGAGTGTTGCATAACTATTTTTGTTGATCCTCTACGAGGATCTGTTTTACTTAGCTTATTTTTTTTACAAAAATTGAACATCTACAATGTTCCTTATAAGTTTTTGACCTCGTAGAGGTCAGATTATTGTAAAGAAATAAATCTAAAAAAGAATAAATCCTCGTAGAGGATTTATAAATATTAGTTCTGGAATTATGCAACGGAGCCTTTAAGCCGGGGATTTTGAAAGAAAAAATAATTTGGCTTTAGCCACATTTATGAAAGACCAAATGAAGTCAAGCCAATAGTCCATTATTATATTAACCACCTCCATAAATGGTTGGACAATTCATAGTCAAGTCATTTCGCAGACTGAAGTCTGCGTTACGGAGTCTTGATGCGGCTAAGCAATAGTCAATGATTATATTTTTAAATGACTGGGCAATTCATAGTTCAGTTACTGCTCAGACTGAGCTCTGCGTTGCGGAATATGAGTCTGCGTCAATAGGTATTTTTACTTCAGGTTGTTTCGGGAGTTTTCAGACCAGTTAAAGGATTTACTGAGTGCGTAATTAAATCAACAAAAGTCTTAAGTCCCATCAAAAGCAAAATAACAGCTAAAGATGTTTTTATTCCGGCAAATGAACCGGCCGCCGCCATAAATCCACCAAAAATAATTGTAAGATGCATTGGAATTATTCTTAAATAAGGCATAAACATCAGAGTGCCAAGATTCGGGACTTCATCTGTAGTTATTGTTTGCTCTTTGTAAAATTCAATTCCATAATTTATGAGGAATACTATTGAAGGAAATAATAAATATAAAATCCCCGTGTTTTTTTCTTCATTCAATATCACAGGAAATGTTGCCAAGAATACTCCATATACTATGTGAAAAAACCCGTAATGAAATAAGAAAAAAATTGCAGTAGAAACTTTAGCAGCTTGGGTTGGAGTAACAGCTTTACCATTTTGCTTGAACCCTTCAGTGGAAAATTTTTTGAGTCTGATAATTCTGAAAAAGTTGAAAGCTCCTATTATCACGCTTTGAATCCAATACATCCACAATACTTCGGTTGCAGTGAGATTATCGATAAATGCGTAAAAGATCACAGATAAATTAGCTGTTATTAATCCCCAGGTTGATGGCTTAGAAAAATCTACATTATTCCACAACTCTCTTAAAGATATTTTCTTTTTTGCTCTTTCAAAATTCATTTTAGCTTACTTTCTGTTTTTTTCAATAGAATATTTTTTTTCTTTAAATAATCAAGAACGAAATTTAAATCGTCTTCTTTCTCTCCCAGAAATTCAGGTGGAATAATTCCTGTGCGGCTATAATTCTTTTCAAGAATTAATCTTGCTGCAGCAGTGCAGGTATATCCGGTTGTTCTTGCCATAGAAGTTGTTTGAGTTTGTTCATCATACTCATCATAAAGTTCGTAAGTTATAAACTCTTTATCCGATTCGATAAGAATTCTCATCACTGTAAATTCTTTTTCTCCTTTTTCAAGCTTCCATTGTTTGTATAATAATTTTGATGTAAAATCAATTGGTCTGATCACTTTATCATTAATAAATATTTCATCTCTGTCAAAAAAACCAGCATCACGGAATGCTTTAATCAGTTGGCTGTGTCCAGGATATCGTAGGGTTTTTTCTTTCATATTTGGAATTTGCATAGTAGTCAAAAGAGTTCTCAGACCATCAGTATTAAAAGCTTCAAGCTGTCCGACATTGGGAAAATCAATTAACTCAACATCAGTGAGAGCTTCTTTAATGATTACTTTCCCATTTTCAATAAATCGTGCCGGACGAGTGTACTCTTCAATTACATCGGAAGGAGAAAAAGGAGCTTTGTAATTAAATGGTGGTTCAGGATTCTTCGGTAAACCGCCAACATAAACGCTGTAAGAATTTATTTTTAATTTCTTATTGTAATAACCAAGAATAATATTACTGAGACCGGGACAAACTCCACAGTCAACAACAACTGTTAAATTTTTTCGCTTTGCCTGTTCATCAAGTTCAAAAGGATTTTCAGCAAAGAAAGAAATATCTACTACATTTTTGTTCAGTTCAATTAAAGATTTGAGAATACTGAATCCAATTGAACCGGGAACAGCGCTTATAACCAGATCAGCATCAGCTACTATTCGTTTTAATTCGGATTGATTAAGAAAATCAGACTGGATAATTCTTAGCGGGTTTTTTGCCTGTACTTCGTTTAGCTTTTCGAAATCATAATCCGAAACAGTAACATTATAATCACGACAGAGATCAACAGCGATTGCACTTCCAACCAATCCACAACCAAGAACTGAAATTTTCTTTATTATTCTTGTCTGGTTCATTATCATTCAGGGCTTTATTCGCCAGCCCATCTTCTTAAAATATTTTTTTCTTCATCTGTAAGCTTCGCTTCACCGTGCATAATTCGATATTGCCAGGGCGGCATTTTCTCATCACGAACTTCTTCCCAGATTTCTTCTTTCGCTTTAGATTCTTTTCCTCTGAGTTTATCCCATTCTGAAAAATTTAGATGCTCTCTTCCATTTTTAACATCATTAGAAACTAAAAATGAAACAGGTGCAACTTTAGTGTACCATGACCAATTTGTTTCGTTTGAATGACAATCATAACAAGCTTTTTTAAGTATTGATTTTACTTGTTCAGGAGCGTTCACTTCCTGAGTTACAGGCGGATTTGTTCTTTCAACAGGAATGAATTGAATTGCAACCAGAATAACAACAACTGCAATAATAATCTTTTTCATTTTGCCTCCGGTGTTTGTTGATTATTTGTTTAAAAGTTTCTTCGCTTTATTAACAATGTTCTCAACAGTAAATCCGAATTTTTCAAAAAGCACCTTATCAGGCGCTGAAGCACCAAATGAATTCATACAAATTATATCTCCTTTTTCTCCAATATATTTTTCCCAACCTTGTCTAACGCCTGCTTCAACTGCTATCCTTGCTTTTACATTTTCAGGAAATACTGTTTTCTTGTAATCGTCTGTTTGTTGATCAAAAATTTCCCAGCTTGGAAAACTTACCACGCGAACTTTTATTCCTTCGGATTCTAATTTTTCAGATGCTTTGAGAATTAGATCAACTTCTGAACCGCTTGCCATCAAAATAATATCAGGATTTTCGGATGTTTCTTTTAATACATAAGCTCCTTTGTGTAAATGTTCTGCAGATGATAAAATATTTCTATCAAAGCAAGGAAGTTTCTGTCGTGTTAATGCAAGCAAGACTGGTCCGCCACTATGTTTAATTGCAAATTTCCATGCTTCTGCTGTTTCGTTTGCATCAGCAGGACGAAGAACAGTTACATTCGGAATAGCTCTAAGCGAAGCAAGTTGTTCAACTGGTTGATGTGTTGGTCCATCTTCACCAAGACCAATACTATCGTGAGTAAAAACAAAAATTGTTCGCAGTTTCATCAAAGCGCTTAATCGTAATGCTGGTCTCAGATAATCAGAAAAGATAAGAAATGTTGCACCATAGGGAATTACTCCGCCATACAAAGCCATTCCGTTTAACAATGCACCCATTGCATGTTCACGAACACCAAAGTGAATATTTCTTCCGCCACGATTTTCAGCAGAAAAGCTTTTATAATCTTTCAATGTTGTGTTATTTGATTCAGCTAAATCTGCTGAACCACCGATAAGTGTTGGTAAATCTGTGGCAATAGCATTCAGCACCTTACCTGAAGCAGCTCTTGTAGCCATTGCTTCAGTAAAGGCCGGAATTTTTTCTTCCCACTCACTTCCAAAATTATTATTGAAAATGTTCTCAAACAGCTCTGATTCCTGCGGAAATTTTTCTTTATAAGAAATGAAAAGTTTATTCCATATTTCTTCAGCTTCTTTTCCACATCGTTTTATTCCGGCAAAGTGATCATAAACTTCTGCTGGGACGAAGAAATCTTCTTCGTAAGGCCAACCAAGATTCTTTTTTGTTAACTTAACTTCATCAACTCCCAATGGAGCACCGTGAGCTGCTGAAGTATCCTGCTTATTCGGACTGCCAAAACCAATGTGAGTTTTTGTAATAATCAAAGTTGGTTTATCGGAATTGTTTCTTGCCTGCTGAGCAGCAGTTTCAAGTTCTGATAAATTATTTACATCATTTACACAAAGTACATTCCAGCCATAGGATTCAAATCTTTTCTGAACATCATCAGAATATGTGATGCTTGTTTTTCCATCAATTGAAATTCCATTATCATCATAAAAGAAAATTAATTTGCCAAGTTTGTGATGACCGGCGAATGATGCTGCTTCGTGAGAAATTCCTTCCATCAAATCACCATCACTGCAAATACCGTAAATGAAATGATCAATTAATTTGTATCCATCTTTATTGAATAACGATGCAAGAAAATCACGGGCAACAGCCATTCCGATTGCAGTTGCAAATCCTTGTCCCAAAGGTCCGGTTGTGGTTTCAACTCCGGCTGTATGTCCATATTCCGGATGACCGGGTGTTTTGCTATTCCATTGTCTGAAATTTTTTAAATCATCAATTGAAACATCGTAACCACTTAAGTGCAGAATTGAATAAAGCAACATACTTCCGTGACCAGCCGAAAGAATAAATCTATCACGATTAATCCACTTGGGATTTGATGGATTGTGTTTCATCAATTTATAATAGAGCAAATAAGCAATCGGTGCACAACCAAGCGGCATTCCCGGATGACCTGAATTTGATTTTTGAACTGCATCAATGGATAAAGTGCGAATGGTATTAATTGAAAGTTGTTCGATTGAAGATCTTTTTTCGGACATCAAAACTCCGTTTTAAGAATTTGAATTTTTAATGCGTGAAAGATAAAAAAAGATAATTAAAGTAGGAGAAAAATATTTAACAGATGTTGCCTCAAAATAATTGTTTCATTTAGAAACGAGAATTTTTTTTACCTTAAAAATTTTTAAGGAGTTCTTGAAAGTGATTATTAAAATTTGTTTTTTAATAGTGCAGAAATGAAAAGTTGTTGAGGTCATCAACTAAAATAAAATTCTCTCACATCATTAAGGGGCATATATGAAATACTTAATCTTTCTTTTTGTTCCTTTTCTTATCTTCTCTCAAAATAATCACACCGATAAATTATATCTGATTGATGGTAAAGAGTACCCGTGTACAGTTACTTCACTCGATGACAACAAAGTTTCATTCTTATATCTGGAAAACCGAAACGAATCAATTATTTGGGATGCTGTAGATAAACTGGAAATTGAAAATTTCGGAATAGTTTATCAGAAAGCAAAAGGATTTAATTCAGATTATGATTTAGTTAAAAATTTTGTCAAAGAAAGAGCCAATAAAATATTGAGCAAAAAGAATAAAGAAGAACTTCTTATAAATTCTGAAATCTCTAAGCTCAATTCAGATTCGCCAACTGCAAAAAAATGGTCAATGGGAGTTTTATTTGTTCCTTATTATTTAGGCGAAATTAACCAAGTGATAGTAGATATTTATCCACCATATGTTATAGTATATAATTCAGTAACTAATGAAATAAATATGGAATGGTTCCTGAATTTTTCTGTAACAGAACAGTTTAGTTTTATATTTGATTTTTCATACAATTCCGATTATTATGAAACCAAAGTTATCCAATCCCGTTTTACAAATTACGACACAACTAAATATGGAGTGTTTGATAATAAAGGAATTAAAAAACTTAACATTCACCTTGGAGGTAAATATTATTTTTTCAAAAAAATTCCTGAAACGGTTAATATATTCGCTTTAGCCGGGTTTGGACGACAATTTGCATTTGCTGAAAGGAGCAATGTTGATTTAATTCAATCACCAGGTTCACCAATATCAGAAAGTAATGAAGCAGAATATTTGGAAAATATCAATTCACTTTGGAAGTTATATCTTGGTTTTGGAGCGGAGTATTATTTAAATAATTCACTTTCGATCATTTCACAAGTTAGATTTCTTTATTCCTCCTCTTCAGGTAAATTAAATAAGAGGTATAAAGATGACTATACTACAAGGACAACTTCAAGTGAAGAAAAACTATCAAATTGGATTACAAGAATTGGCTTGGGATTAAATTTTTATTTCTAATAAGACTAGAAATCATTACTCTGGGGTATTAAAATGAAAAGAATAATCTTTCTTAAAATTGTTCTGATTTTGGTTAATGCAAATGTTTCCTATTCACAGATAATTCAGCTAAGAGATACTCTCACAGGACTCTCAAAAATATATTATTCAAACTATCCTTTTGAACAACCTAAACAATTCGAAAAACTTAATTATGACTCTCTTCCTGTTATTAAAAATCCAACCTTAGTAAACTTACACAGCGGAGATTACGGAGCAGAACAAACAGGTTTAAGCATCGCAATGGATAGCATTGGGAACTATTTGTGTGTTTGGATAGATAACCGCGATGGATATATGAATATATACGCTCAACTCTACGACAAGTTTGATAGAAAGGTTGGAAATAACTTTATTATTAATAAGGATAAAATCTGGGGAAATATTGTTCCAATAGTTTCTGCTAATAAAAAAGGAGATTTTATAATTATCTGGGAAAACGATCTAAGAGAAATCTATGCAAGAAGAATTAGTAATACCGGTCAATTTTTAAGCGAACCAATTCGACTAAACTTAAATAATCAAATAAATACTTTTCCAATCTCTGCAGCAATAGCTGAAAACGGTTCATTTATTGCCGTTTGGCGCGCTGAAGAATATTATGGAGATCACCGTCTTTATGCTGTAGTTGTTGATCGAAACGATAATGTATATGGTGAAATTATAATAGATGAACCTTATAGTCCTAATACTTCCCTAAATTCAGCTCGCAGAGTTGCAGTAACTGGTGATCATTTCCTTGTTGTGTTTCCATCAATCGCCGGAAGAATGTTTGCTCAGAAAGTTTCGATGTACGGAGCAAAAATCGGGAACAATTTTCTGATTAACGAAATAAATTATAGCAGCTCTTCATACGATGTGAAAATTTCATCTTTGTCTTCCGGAAACAGTTTAATTCTTTGGAAAACAGATAAATTGTTTGGAAGAATATATAATCCTCAATCAGGTTTTCGTACTGGTGAATTTGTTATAAGCGATACAGTAGAAGGTTTTTCCGTTTTTACAGACAGAGATAGTACTTTTTATTTACTCTACAGTGTTAATTATGTTGATTACTTTCAGAAAATCAGTAAGGATGGACAAATCATTTCTGAAAGAACAAGAGCAGACTATGATAGTCTTTTAACAAGATATTACTTTTTTTCTGATATTAGTGATTTGGGTAATAATTCTTTCGTTATTGGAAATGTTTCTTATGCAAGATCAGATCTTGATTGCTTTATTCAAAAGTTTAGTTCAGAATTTCAACGATTAACTTCAATCAGAAAAATTAATGATGATTTATATTCAAGCTGGCAGATTTTCCCCAAAATTAAATTTAATTCGCAAGGAAAAGCATTTATAATTTGGGAAGACCGGAGAAATGGCAGAAGGGATTTGTATGGAAGATTAATTAATGAAAACCTTGAACCTGTTGGAGATGATTTTCAAATTAACGAAACAACCGCTGAATATTTTTTTACTAATGATAAAGCTGTTTGTTCTTTCTCAGACGGGACTTTCGTTGTTGCTTTCTGGATGGAAGAACCTACGAACTATAAGAAAAAATTAATACTGCAATTAATTTCTAAGGATGGGCAAAAAATCGGCAACAACAAAGCAGTAGCAGAAAGCTACAATTATAACTATTCTTTAGAAATGAATATTAATCAAAGAGATGAATTATTATTATGCTGGTACAATTACTTTCACACCTTAACACAACTATTTGATAAAAATTTAAATCCAATTACAAATGTCCAAACTCTTTTATCTGCAAGAGATAATATTGGATTTAAACCCTTAAAAATTTCTATTGATGAAAATCATTTTTTACTCGCCGTTTGGCGGAATTATTCAATATATGATCAATATACATATCCTTCGCTAAAAGGAAGATTTTTTAACTATCGTCCTGTTTCTGATGTTTTTATAATTGATAGTGCTGCATCAAATGTTTATAAAGTTGAATGCGCTAACGACAGTAATAATAGTTTAATTGTTATCTATGGTAATTACAGCCAATTAAAAATCAAAAGATATTATGACTTTCCTTCACAAAATATTTTTTCAGACAGATTTTACACTTTTGATGTGGAAGATATTAAGATAATTAATTTTAAAAATAAAAAAGCTCTATATGTTTTCAGAAAACCTTATGAAGGGCAAATACAAATAGTCTTTTATAACGATAACAAATCCCTGAGTAACATTTACTCCACTCATCAATTCGACGAGAGTGATTATTATCTTTATTATTTTACTGATCAGCCTGTTCTGGACGCAGATATTTCAGATAACAAATTTTTAATTTCATATACCCAACCTATTCCTGAAAGAGGAACTGACATTTTTATAAAAGCATTTGATGGAAGTAAATTCAACTTTAATAGGGAAACAACTTACTTAAAAACCAAAACCGACTTCCTCTACAATAATTTCCCGAATCCTTTTAATAACAAAACAGTTATTCCCTATCAGATTCTATCTTTCTCAAAAGTAAAACTTTCAGTTTATGATATTCTTGGCAACTTAGTAAAAGTTCTGGTTGATGAATACCAGTATCCGGGAATTTATGAAGTCGAGTTTAATGCAGGAGAACTTTCTTCGGGTATTTATTTTTATAAACTCGAGGCTTTTAATACAATAACAAAGAAAATGATGATTCTGAAATGAATTAATAACCAGTCTCTAATGGTGATTTCATTTTGTCCAGTGAGTAGTAATTGATGATATCCTTATAATTGATTAAAGAAATTTTTCCTTTTTCAAATTCGTCTTCGGTAATTGCTTTTAGGAGCGACAAGAATTCAGCATTTCGATGCTTGCTCATTTCCTTCAATCCAAATTCATTCTGATCAACCAATGCTGACATCTCATCAGAATCTTTACCAATATGACAAACTAAAAGATTTATTTTGCCTGTTGTGATGCTGTCCAATACTGAAATTAAATGTTGAAATTTATGTTCAACCGGAACACTATACATGCTATTAACATCAACTTCACCGAAATATCTTGAAACAGCTAATTTATATTCTGAAGCAAGTTTCTCAACTATTTTTCTCATCTCAGGTTTATCGACGGCTGTTCCCATATGATAATCAAGATAAGAAATTTTCAATCCTGATTTAATAGCTTTTTCAATTTGAGCACGAAGTTCAATTTCAACTTCCTCAAGAGATGGATTGTTTGCAAAAAACTTAGCCCGAGAGGGAAAGAAGTAACCAAGCGAATCTACCAATGAAGGAACCATTGAAACGCCTGCAACCGGTCCCCAGCGATAGTTTTTCCATTCTGAATTTAATGTAAGATGAATGCCCACAGTAACATTTTCAGCGTCCTTTAAAATTGATACAGCTTCATCAAACCAACCACACGGAACCATTACAGAAGCGGAAAATTTTAATCCGGCATCAATAAGCTCCTTTGCAGCTAAATTAACTGAATGAGACATTCCAATATCATCACACCGAATCAGTAATAATTTTTCTCCTGAATGGATTTGTGAGTTTATTGATTGAATAAAAGCTAACAGAAAAATAATAACTAAAAATTTTTTCATAAGAACTTCACTTTTCTTATTCTAAACTAAATATTTTTTCTATTGGACTAAAACATTTCTTGAAATAAAATTATTTCAATTTAAATTTTACCATTAAATTTCTGAAAGTATATTTCCATAAAGGAGAATTAACATCATGAACAAAATTGCAAACATCTTTTATGTGTTTTTATTTTTGTTTCTTTCTGTTTCATTCACTGAATTAAATGCACAGACCAAAAAACTTTCTTTTGATCAGGTTTATCTTTTTTCTGAGCCGCGCTTATTAAATCAACTTCCGCGAAATATAGTTTGGTTCGATGATGAAAATTATCTTCTGCAAAAAAGAGTTGATGGCAGCACAGCAATTGTAAAAATAAATGCAAAAGCAGGCACTGAAGAAACATTTCTCAAATATTCTGATTATGATGATGTTTTGCTTGAATATGAACTAACACTCGATGACAACATATTAAAAACTGATGACTACAAAGGTTTCATTCTGAAAAAAGATAATGATTTTTATTTTTTCTCATTAACTACGAAGGAAGTTAAAAGACTAACAAATGACAAATCAGAAAAAGCAAATCCTGTTTTATCACCTGACGGGAAAAAAATTGCTTACACAAAAAATCGTGACCTTTATTATGTGGATATTGAATCAGCAAAAGAAACGCGTTTAACTTTTGATGCCTCAGAAACAGTTTATAATGGTTGGGCATCATGGGTTTATTATGAAGAAATACTCGGACGGTCATCAAACTATCGTGCTTTCTGGTGGTCACCAAATAGCGAGATGATTGCATTTTTAAGAACTGACGATTCACCCGTTCCAAAATTTCCTTTATACAAAGCTGATGGTGTTCACGGTGAACTTGAATGGGAACATTATCCCAAAGCCGGTGATCCGAATCCAAATGTGAAATTAGGTGTTGCTCATCTTTCAGATAATAAAATTGTTTGGGCTGAAGAAGATGAAACCGCTGATCAATATACTGCGTGGCCATTCTGGACTCCGGACAGCAAAGAATTATTTTATCAGGTTTTAAATCGTGGACAAGATCATCTTAAGATCCTTGCAGCAAATCCATCCACAGGAAAAAACAGATTAGTCTATGAAGAAAAGCAATCAAGCTTTGTTGAATTCTTTGAAGATATTTACATCTTTAATGATGGAAGCGGTTTTATTCTTCGTTCTGATAAAGACGGATTCAGGCATCTTTATTATTATGATATGAAAGGAAAACTTAAAGCTCAGCTTACTAAAGGTAATTGGACGGTTACTGAAATAAATCTTGTTGATGAAAAAAATAAAAAAGTTTACTTCGAAGGAAATAAAGACAACTCACTCGAAAATCATCTCTTTGTTGTTAATCTTGATGGAAGTAATCTTACAAAACTTACTAAAGCATCTGCAACTCACGATGCAAAAGTTTCAAAGAATGGTTCTTACTTTATTGATACTTACAGTTCATTAAATGATCCGGGAAGAATGGAATTGTTCAATTCGAAAGGTGAATCAATAAGAGTTTTAGCCGAAAGAAAAAATCCTTTGATGGATGAATATCAATTTGGCAAATCGGAATTATTTAAAATAAAAACTTCAGACGGAATTGAACTTCCTGCAATGTGGGTTCTTCCACCCGATTTCGATCCAACAAAAAAATATCCTGTTTTGTTTTCAGTTTATGGCGGACCTGGTGTAAAAGATGTAAAAAATTTTTATTCATCATTTCTGGAAAGATATTTTCTTTCACAGAATGGAATAATTTATTTTGTTGTTGATCATCGCGGAAGCGAGCACTTTGGTAAAAAAGGTTTGGCAATGATGCATCGTAATCTTGGCAAGTGGGAAATGAATGACTACATCGAAGCAGTAAAGTATTTGCGAACTCTTCCTTTTGTTGATTCAACAAGAATTGGAATTACAGGAGGAAGTTATGGCGGCTATGTAACTTGTATGGCGCTTACTTACGGCGCAGATTATTTCACTCACGGTATAGCCGATTACTCAGTTACTGACTGGCATTTGTATGATAATGTTTATACTGAAAGATATATGGATAAACCGGAAGAAAATCCCGAAGGTTATAAATTCGGTTCTGCTTTAACTCACGCAGATAAATATAAAGGTCAACTGTTAATTACTCACGGAACTCTTGATGACAATGTTCATATGCAGAACACAATTCAGTTAGTTGATAAGTTTACAAGTCTTGATAAAGATTTTGAATTAATGCTTTATCCTAATGAAAGACACGGCGTTGGATTTCCTAAATGGAAACACGCAAGAAGAGAGTTTGTTCAGTTTTGGTTTAAGCATTTTCTTGAAAAAGATTTTGTGAAGGAATAAACGCAATGGTACACTGATCTAACAGATATTACGGATTAAAACGGATTAGATCTGTTCTAATCCGTTTAATCAGTTAAATCCGTGTGCTATTGAATTTAAACTGTTCTTATCACCCTTCTAAAATGAAAGCCATAAACAGCAAGTGTCATAGCAGTAGTAAACTTTTTCGGATACTTAAAAATTGTAAGCAATAAAAGTTTCCAGAAATATTTTTTACCTTTTTCCACAATGCCAAGAAACCAGATTAATCTGAAGAACGCTTTCAGTTCGCGAAGAGTAATTTTACTCTTTTGCCAATTGGGTACACGATATTCCTTCAGAAATTCATTCACTCGTCTGAAATATTCTTTCTGAGAATAAATAGAATGTAGAAGTTTGCTGTAACCGCTGATGAGAGTTTTATAATCCATCTTTGGTACAAAATTTATGGAAGCATCCATATTATTGCCTGAAAACATATCAAGCAGTCTTCCTTCATCTTTCATTCGTTTAAAAAGTTTCGTTCCGGTTGGAGCATTCAGCAATCCAACCATTGCATTTGTAATTCCGCTATGTTGAATAAACTGAAACTGTTCATCAAAAACCTTTTCGGTATCATTATCAAATCCAACAATAAAACCACCGGAGACAATAAATCCTGCGCGCTGCAGCTTTTTAACTGATTCAACAAGATTTCTTCTTAAGTTCTGAGCTTTCCCACATTCAGCAAGACTATCGCTGTTTGGTGTTTCGATTCCAACAAATACACTGTTGAAGCCGGCTTCAATCATCATATTCATAAGTTCATCATCATCAGCAAGATTAATTGAAACTTCTGTAATGAAGTTAAATACATATTTATTTTCTTTTGACCATTTAATCAAAGCCGGCAGAAATTCCTCTTTAAGTTTTCTTTTATTGCCAATAAAATTATCATCAACAACAGAGATAGCTCCCTTATAACCAAGTTCCCGTAGACGATTCAGTTCTGCAATGAATTGTTCAGCAGATTTTGTTCTCGGCTTTCTCCCATTGAGCATTGTAATACTACAAAATTCACAATCATAAGGACAACCTCTTGAATATTGAACACTCATAGAAGCATATTTTTTCATTTCCAACAATTCAAATAACGGAATTGGAGTTGAGCTCACATCAGGAAATTCATCTGAGCTGTAAACTGATTTGGGATTTCCATTCTTCAAATCTTCAAGAAAAAGCGGAAGAGTAATTTCGGCTTCGTTCAATATAAAGTGATCAACACCGAGAATATCTCTGTACTGGGTAGTAGCAAGTGGACCTCCAGCGACCACTTTAATTCCAAGTTTATTACATCGTCTTACAATTTCTCTGAATGAATTAAGATGAACATTCATTGCGCCGATAAACACATAATCAGCCCAAAGTAAATCATTATCACTAAGTTTACTCACATTCATATCAATAAGTTTTTTATTCCATTTTTGGGGAAGCATTGCTGCAACGGTAATCAGTCCGAGTGGTGGTTCTGCAGCTTTCTTCGCTACGAACTTTAAGGCATCTTTAAAGCTCCAGTAAGTTGAGGGTGTTTCGGGATAAACTAATAGTATGTTCATTTTGTATTCCTTTATAAAAATCGCTATTGTAATAATGCAGAAAAATTTAATAGGCGTTTGTAAAACAACAGTAAAAAGTTTCCGGCTTAAATTGAAGTTGATTTTGATATAACTGATATTTGAACAAGTGATTTTGAATTTAAATGCGTAAACCATTTTCAACAGCAAAAAATCTCATAATTTTTATTCTTGCTCAGCTATTCTGGCTGGCTTTGGTAGGATTGTGGATTTACTGGTATGTATCAAATTATCTGATTTTTGAAAAAGTTGGTGAAAAAGTTTCTCCTCAGATTAATGTTCAGGCACCCGAAGTTTTTCCTTTTGTTGGTGGTTTAATTTTGTTGGTAGGTTTATCTTTTATTATGGTTCTTATCTTTCGGCATTTGAATGTTCAGATAAGATTAACTTCGTTGTATGATAATTTTATTGCCAATATAACTCACGAATTAAAATCTCCTTTATCTTCAATTCAACTTTATCTCGAAACATTAAAGACAAGAGATGTTCCGCCTGAAAAGCAGAAAGAATTTTTTGAACAGATGCTTCGCGATACTAACAGATTACAGAATTTAATTAATTCTATTCTTGAAATTTCTGCACTCGAGAGTAAAAAGCAGAGGGAAAATTTCGTCATAAAGTCAGCAAAAGATTGTCTTCCGAAAATTATTAAAACATCTGCTGATAATTTCAGATTAGCTGATGATGTTCTTTCAGTCAGCGTTGAAGGAGACAGCGATATTATGATTGATGAACATTCATTCAAAATGCTTTTTGATAATCTGATTGACAATTCAATTAAATACAACATTGGCAATCTGAAAATCTGGATTAAGATAACTTGTAAAGAAAATAAAGTTGAAATTGAGTTTAAGGATAACGGAATCGGAATTGAGTCAAAAGAACAAAAAAACATCTTTAAAAAGTTTTACAGAATTTATGACAGCGATATCCCGAATGTTAAAGGAACAGGGCTTGGTTTATACTGGATTAAAGGAATAATCAAGAATCATAATGGTAAAATTTCTGTTTACAGTGAAGGCAAAGGTAAAGGGACCACATTCAAAATACTTTTACCTTCCTGCAAATCCAAGAAATTAATTAAAACATCTTTGAAAAAAGAGAACCAAAATGAATGACGAAAACATTTTGACCGCAAAAATTCTTCTTGTTGAGGATGAAGAAAGTCTTGCAAAAGGACTTGAATATAATTTATCAGAAGAAGGTTATCAGGTTGATATTGCGAAGGATGGTAAGCAGGCAATTGAAATGTTTGATAAAAATAACTATGATGTAGTTGTGCTTGATATTATGCTTCCATACAAAAATGGTTTTGAAGTTGCAGAACATATTAGAGACAAGAATCCCAAAATGCCGATACTTATGCTTACAGCCCGAACATCGGTTGACGATCGGGTGAAGGGTTTAGAAATCGGAGCAGACGATTACATTACAAAACCGTTTCATCTGAAAGAACTGCTTCTTCGCATTGAAGGTATGCTGAGAAGAAAAAGCTGGTATATAAAATCAGTAAGTTCAAATCCTGTCTATCAATTTGGAAAGAATGAATTAAATTTTGAAAATCTGAGATGTAAACATGGAAAGCATGAATTTCAGTTGACACATTTCGAAGCAATTCTTATGAAATACCTGATTGAAAATAAAGGAAGAATTATCAGCAGAAAAGAGTTGCTTGAAAATGTCTGGAATCTTAATCCCGAAGTGGAAACGAGAACCGTTGACATTTTTATCTCCCGCTTAAGAAAATATTTTGAAGATGATCCATCAAATCCTGTTTATATCAAGAGTGTTAGAGGCTCTGGTTATATTTTTGAACCTGGGCAAAAAGATTAAAAAAATTAATTACGAAAACCGTTTTAAGAAATTAGAAACAATAAGTAACCCTTAGACTAAGATGATCAGCAGAATTTCTGTATGACTTAAAATTTATTCCTGCATAAATATTTTCAAAGATGTTATAAACAAGTCCCCACCTCTGATAAGTTCTGTCTTCAAAAGTTCTTGGTGGAAAACCGTCTGCAACAAAATGTCTGAAAGGAATAAACAAATAACCACCAAACTGAACTGAGAATAAAGTTCTTCCCATTAAAAACTCAACACCACCAAGCAGAGAAAAGCGGTAAGGATTTACATGCTCGTCTGGTCTGTATCTTCTGAATAATTCAACTGCCCGACCGTTTCGTTCAATTTCGGCACCGAATAGCAAAGCCAAAATTCTGTAAACCTGAATGCTTCTGTTCACTGTTAGCCCGTACATTGGAACTTGTCCCGGTTCAGGATAAGGCATTGAAGAAATTCCCCACGAAAAAGATAAGTCCCATCTTGTTTTCTTTGGTTCATTTAAGTAAGAGTCATATTCAATTTTACGTGGTTTAAAATCAATTGGATTGAGAATATAATTTAATGATGAACTTGCTGCCCAATAATTTATCCCGCCATTAGGTTCAAGCAGAGCTGCATTCGATTGATGATTCATGCTTCCTTCCAACTGCAACTCAAGATTTTTATGAAGACGAATTGTAATTCCGGCACCAGCAGAGAGGATATAATTAAAATGAGTTGAATAAGACATATTCTGTGGATGCTTTTCTTTATCGAATGGTTTTGTCAAATAAGCAAAGCCGGCTTTTCCTTTGAGATGAAAATTATAGTCTGATGGCAAACCGAAGAAATATGTAAAATTAATTCCACCTGAAAAACCATAGCCGAGAATATCTGTAATTTCGAAGTCATAAAAAGAGACAAATGCCCCAATTCTTGGATAACATTCACAATCCAACCAGACTTCATCAGTATTAAGATGAGAGTAGTATGCAAGCTCTAATCCGCGCGGATTAGTTCCTCTTACATTTAATACTTCCTTTGCGTGAGGAATCATATAACCGGTGATGTAAGTTAATCCGATAACATCTGAATTAATACAACAATTTGATTCTGCTTCGGAGACTACTTGAGAAGAGTCAACTGATTGAGCGAATGGATTTGAAAGAAAAAGAATAACAACAAACAAAGTAGATAAAATTCCAACCTGCATTGCCAGCTCCGAATTTAATTACTACATAAAATGTGAAATAATAAAATCCAGGAACAACTTTGGCAAAAATAAAAAAAGTTATTGGAATTGTTTCGTAAGTGTTAAATCCAAAAAAAAATAAAACACTTCTGAGTTAGGCATTTCATCGAAACTATAGCTCAGGAGAGCTGAACTACGATTGTATTTTTATCTCAGCAACAGCATCTTCTTTGTCTGAATAAAATTTCCTGCTTGCAATCTGTAGAAATATACTCCGCTTGCAAGCTGAGTTGCATCTCCGAAGGATCCTGTGGAAAATTCTACTTCGTAATATCCTGCCTCTTTTTGTTCATCTACTAATGTTGCTATTTCATTGCCCAAAATATCATATACCTTTAATCTAACTTCATTCAAAGTCCTCTCCTTTGGAGAGGATTTAGGTGAGGCTGGAATTGAATATCTGATTTTTGTTGTCGGATTAAACGGATTCGGATAGTTCTGATGAAGCTCAAATATATCTGGGGACATAATCTCTATAGTTTCAGTTAAATAGTAATATTTGATGCTGCCATCCATATCAATCTGTTTTAACCTGTACTGGTATTTTCCTATATCCAAATCATTATCAATGAATGAATATGAATGCGTTTCCGTTGATGTTCCCTTGCCTTTGACAAAACCTATGCTTTCCCAAAACAGATCTCCCATTGCATTAGAATTTGGAATGATACTGCGCTCAATATTAAATCCTGAATTATTAATTTCAGTAACAGTTGACCAGTTAAGTGTAACTTTATTCCAAAAAACTGAAGCAGAGAAAGAACTAAGTTCTACAGGTATAATTGTTCCTGTAACAGTAAGAACTGCAATACCCCGACTTGCACAACTAATCCATAATTCATAACCATCTTGAATGTTCTTAACTTCTAAATCATAAATCTGTGCGTGAGGAAGTCCACCGGTTTGCTGCTGTTGAATAATTCCAAAATTAGTCCCATCAAACCAGCATAATCCATAAGTTGAAGTTGTTGTGCTTTGAAAATTTGAAAACCATAATCTTCCATCAGGAGTAACTAACAGCGGTGAAATGTTATCACCGGGAATTTGAGAGTTTGATGGTGAGTAAAACTGATAAGTTCCGTCATTAGCATTTAGTTTGAACAATCCTTTATTACTTCCCACCCAAGCAATGCCATTTAAATCAGGGGCAACTGTGGTAAGCAAATCACTTTGAGGATTAAGTTCAGGAAAACTTGTGTTATATCTTGTAAAACTATAAGATCCATCGGTACGGAGGACCTGATTGCCGGAACAAGCCCAGATAGTTCCGGGTCGAGTCGGATCTTTCTGAATATTTGCACCCCAACCACTAAATGGTACAGATGTCCAGGTATTATTTGAATAGTAATGCAGGTTAAAATAATTACCCAAACTCCATAACCTGCTCTGAGAATCTTCAACTATTCCCTTTGATATGTCCAAAGGATAATTTAGAGAAGTATAGTTACTTCCATTCCAGGAGTGCAAATAACCGTACATTGGATTGATAATTACAGTACCATTTGAAGGACGAAAGTAAATAGCATCCGTGTTATCTGTTGGAAATGGAAATGGATATCCCAATCCATAATTTTCATTATTAAAGCCAATCCATCTGGTTCCATCAAATTTTTGAAATCCTCCTACACCAGGCCCAGCATTTCCGGTCATCCAAACATTACCTTGATTATCAATTGATAAGTCTCTGACCCAATAATCTATCTGAGAGGAATTAGTTACTCGATACCTTTGCCAGTTTCCTGTTTGCACATCCCGTTTAGCAACGCCTCCAATTCCGCCAACCCAGATATTTCCATAATTATCAATATCAATTTCATAAGTATGACCGCCTTGTCTCCAGTTACCAAGACTTTGCCAGGAAGTTCCATTGAAATGCCAAAGATTGCTACTACCATCCACCAATAATACTTTATTATTTCCATAAGCTTTGAATGCCCATATATCGTTCAGAACAGATGGTATTGGAGGTTGGGGTGGAGTAATCCACTGTCCATTTTGTGTTTTATACTCAAGGAAGTAAAATGGAGAAACTGAGTTGAATCTTATCATCCATAAATTATTCTGCGCATCAACACAATCTTGACCAGGTAATTTTACAAGGTCGCCGGGATTATAATTAAAAGTATAGGTAGTAAACTGTTGGGTATTACTGTTAAAAACAATAACATTACCTGTTGCAGAAATCCATACGGAATAACCACCACCTTGTATCTCTTGGATTGAAACATTATCACAGGATGCAACTGTACTTGGCCAATTGTTGGCAGTGCTACCATATCCCCAATAGCGCCACACATTGGTGGTGGGAATGTAGTTTACAAGACCACCATTTCCCCAAGTTACAGAAACAACAGACATCCATAATGATCCATCAGGGGCTATTGCAATTTCACGGGTTCGACCGCCGGGGTGTGGTGAGTTGCTCGCTCCAAAAAATTGTAATGAACTGCCACCAACAGTCGGATTAAATTTAAGTAGTCCTCGCCAATGCGCCATCCATAAAATTCCATTTACATCTTTGTCAATATCACTAATACGCGATGCACCAACATTATTAATATTTCCAATAACCGGATAATCAACATTGGAAAAATTTATCCATCTGTTTTCAGCCTGAATTAATTTTGCAAATCCACCCTCTTCCCATCCGGGAGTATAAGCAGCAATATACGGATCACCGTCATGATCAATCCAGATAGCCTCAACATAATCGCCTTGTATACCAGTATTACCAGTGGTGTAATAACGCCAGGAATATTGAGTCTGGCTATTTAAACTGGGTATCAGGAAAAAGATAATCATTAAAATTTTAATAGGTTTCATTATAGCTCCTCTTTTTTCAATAATGTATTAATTCATAAAATTTATCTTTTATCCGGGAGCGTTTTATTATCACTTAATCAGTAACATTTTTTTTGTCTGAACAAAACTTTTTTCTGCCCGTTCATTAAATGAACCTGTCGAAGAATCCCTAATTCTTAGCTGATAAAAATAAACTCCACTTGGTAATGTAGAATTTATAATGTAGAATGTAGAATGATTTCCGGCTTCATAATATCCATCAACTATTGTTTCAATTTCTTTTCCGAGTATATCAAATAATTTGATTGTAACTCTGCCACTTGCTGGAGACTGCCAACTGATTGTGGTGCTTGGATTAAATGGATTTGGATAGTTTTGATAAAGAATAAATTTATCCGGAATAAATTCCTCTTCTTCATAAGAGGAAGTGTTGAAAATTATAGAAAGACCATTGATACTTTGATTAATTGAATCTATTACAAATGGTTCACTCTGACTGATTGGAAATCCGATTTTCTGTGCTATGAGTTGATATCTTCCATAAGGTAAATTATTTACGGTGAAGCTTTTGTCCTGCTTTACAAAATTGTAAGAATACAAAGCACCATTGTCTAATGATTTAGCAAGTATGGAAATTCCATCAGAGTTTCCTGATTCGAATAAGGGACTAATTAAATTGCCAGCTGCTTTACCGCCGCCGTAAGATGAATCTCTGACAAGAATTATATTTTTATCATAAATGACCTGACTAATAAAAATTGAATCCGCGTCCTGCCAATATATTGCCGGTCTTCCTTCATCATTATAAAAAGATGGCAGATAATAATTTGAAAATCCCTGAACAAAATAATAAGCAGTATCCTTAACAGTAATAGAATAACTTCCATCCGATTTAACAAAGCCGGCAAATACATTTGAATCTGCTAAAGCAGCATTACCTTTCAACAAGGTTGGTGTATGAGTGCCCTTTCTTATAACTACAACGCCTTTGTTAACAAGCTGACCGCCGGCTGAATCAACTAAACTTCCGGAAATTTTATAACCAGTATTTCCAATGTATGGCAGAGTAAGATTTAAATTAATTGTTTGTCCAGAGTCAATGGTTATCGGGTATGCAAAGTAAGGGTCGGAAGTATTTCCATAAAATATTGTCTGATAATCTTCCTTTTCTGCTGCGATGGTATAAGTCCCTTTGGGTAACAAATATGAATAAGCACCATTTTGATCTGTTGAAGTTGAATCAATAATATAAATTCCCCAATAAAGAAAATAAATTTTTGTATCTGCTAATGGATTAGATTGCTCATCTGAAATGATTCCGGAACAAATTCCGCGATCGTCATCATCAAAGAAATCAATTTTTATTCTTAAATCTCTTGGACTTTCCGGATCATTACTATGGAACCAAAGCGTATCAACTGTATCGTTAACTGTTATGTTATAAAAGTTAGAAAGCAGAATTGTAATTTTTACTGTGTCATTTGGATTTACAAAAAACGGTGTCACCAATCCATTCTCAAAGCTAACTATGTAAAAAGGATTTGCTGAAGATAAACTATCAACTCTTAATGGTTGATTACCCCGATTTATCAGTAAAGCATAATCAATTCGGTTAAAAATGTTTTCAAACACAACATTTCTTGGCTCAATTCTTATTTGTGGTTGAGCCGAAACCGAATTTGTTATTAAGCAAATAAAAATTATTATTACCGAAATCTTTACCATATTCTTTCAAGTTTTTTATTTTAGTGTTAATAATAATCAATTAGTGACAAATTAGAGAGAGAAAAAATCGACTTCTTAAATTTATCAAAAACAGAACTCGACTCACTTTTGGCGTCAGCAAAAGAAGGAAATGCTGCATCTTTTACTAAAATTTCCGGCTACATTCACGAAATATCACATTCTTATTTCCTTTCCAAATATCGTGGAAAGAAAATTATTAATATGGATGATGTTGATGATCTTACGGCGAATGTTTATATAGCTTTTGCTGAACAATATCAGAAAATTGAAAATATAGAGAACTGGCTGAGAAGAGTGCTATTCCTGACTTTTGTGAGATTTTATAAACAATCAAATCTTAAAAGGACAACCCAACTTAAAGAATCAATTACAGCAGATGATGTTAATATTGGTACAGATCAGCAGCATGATGTAAATGCAATTCTGAAAGAAATAGATACACTCAGTGAAGAAAAACAAGAAATTCTAAAGCTTAGATTCTGGGGAGATTTGAAGTTTAATGAAATTGCTGAAAAGCTGAATAAGAATGAAGCAGCGGTTAAAAAAATGTTTTATCGTTCAATTGAGGAAATAAAAAATAAACTGAAGTAGAGTGTCACTTTTTATTGATTGACATTACTAATGTTTAACGAGAAATAAAAGGTTATAATGTGATGAATGATATCGAAAAAATAATTGAAGTACTCGATAAGAAACAGTTAAGCGAATCGGAAGTAAACTGGCTTAAAGAAATTTCTGCTTCCGATCCTGAAGCAAAAGAAATTATCGCAACTTACTCTGCTGTTAAAAATTCTCTTCAACGAAATGAACATATTGATGAAGAGCTTTTGGGTGAGTATGTGCTTTACAAGAATAATTCAAAGGACTACAATAAAGTGCTTCCCTTTCTTCTGATAAAAATCGAAGACCACTTAAGAAAATGTGAACTTTGTCAAAATACTTTTCGGGAATTAAATACTCAATACGCTGATGTTGATGATTTTATATCAAAATCTATTTCAACCAAAACTGAAAAATCATATACACCAATTACTCAAATTATATTCAAACAGAAATCATCAGCATTTCGTTTTGCTTATTCAACCGTAGTTGCTCTGTTTGTTATTTATGTCGGATTATTTATCTATTCTGATGTTACTACTCCCGATTATATTAAAACTCAATTCGCTGAAGACAGAGATTTTTATAACACACGCGGAAGAACAAGTGAATTATTTCAGAGAGGACTTGATGCCCTTGACAATAAGAATTACGAAGAAGCTATAAAATTCTTAAATGAAGACCTTAAAGAAAATCCTGATCAGGAATCTATTTTTTATACTCATTTTATTCTCGGACTAACTTATATCAACAAAGCTGAAAAAGATTTTCTTGGTTTGTTCAAATCTTTTAATAAAGAAGATGTTTTAAAAGGAATTAATCATTTTGAAAAATCAATCGAGCTTAATCAAAATGAAAGATTTCAGAACTTAAAACTCGATGCTCACTTTTACATTGGCAAAGCTTATCTGCTTATAAATGATAAGAATTCTGCTAAAGAACATTTACAAACTGTAATTGATAATAAAGGAAGCTTCTATAAAGATGCCGAGCAACTTCTTAAATCTTTTTAACTGTGATGAAAAGTTTGATAAAGAATATGATAAATGCTGTAAAGATTTGGTTAGCATTGGTAATAATAGTTTCAGCGGTTTTCGCTCTAACAATTGGTTTCGCTCCTTCAGAAGCGAATCAATCGAATAATTCCGAATTGCATTCTGCTGAATTTGATACTTTATATTTCGCCCTCACTTCCCAAAAGATAAATCACAATGAAATTGAGAAATTAATTTCACAGCTTGATAATAATTTTGAGAAAGATTTTGCTACAGCTTTATTATTGAAGAGAAAACAAAATTTCGATGAAGCATTTAATCTTCTTAAAAAATATTTAACTAACTTTCCCGAAATTTATTCTTACTACGATGAATTGGTTTGGCTTGCCGCTGCAAATAATAAACTAAATGAGATTGAAGAATCATCATCAAAAGATAGCAAACACAAATTCAGAAATTACCTCAAAGCATTTATATCATATCAAAAAGGGAAATATTCTGAAGCTATTAATCTTTTAGAAAATGAAAAAGATTTTCATCAGCTTTATTTACTTTCTCATTCTTACAGAGCAAGTGGTAATTATCAAAAAGCAATTACTCTTCTTGATTCCTGCCTGATAATTTATCCAAAAGATAAACCAGACTATGTGAAAGTTATTATTTCAAAAGGTTCAATTCTTTTATTATCCGGTAAATACGATGAAGCTAAAAAACTCTATCAAAGCGGATATGAATTAGCACTTAAAAAGGATAACAAAAAAGAAGTGATAAAAGCATTGGTTAATCTTGCTATTCTGAATGATTATAATGGTGAGGTTGAAGAAGCACAAAAGAAACTTAAACTTGCATTGGAATTCGCTTTGGAAATTGAAGATATTGAACTTCAGGCACTAATATTTTCAGAAACAGGTGTTTCATACACTTACTCAGGAAATATTATAGAGGCAAGAAAAAATTATGAAAAAAGTCTGGAGATTTATAAAAAACTTAAAAACTATGAGCGACTTGCAAATCTTTCATCCAACATTGGTTTGCTTTACATTCAAACAGGAAATTTTTCTGCAGCAATAAAAAGTTTCGAAGAAGGTCTTGAATTCGCTGAAGAAAACATTGTATCAAAGATTTTAAATCTTCGCGGGCTTGGTGATGTCTATTCAAATATTTCTGACTATTCAAAAGCTCTTGATTACTACAATCAGGCAAAAACTCTCTCTGAAAAAATTCACAATGTAAATCAGAAAGCTCTATCTGAGATGAGCATTGGAACTTTGTTTTATAACCTGAACAAACCAAATAAAGCTCTGACTATCTTTAAACAGATATCAAATGACATAGAAGAAATTAACGATCCGTATTTTCTCGAAGACCTGTACTTTAAAATGGCTTTAGCATATTCTGATCTTGATAGTCTGTTAATAGCAGAAAATTATTACAGAAAAGCTTTAGCAATTTCAGAAAATCTCGACGATGTTTATTACGAAAATCTTATTCCGACTTATCTTGCAAATAATTTCATCAAAGCAAAAGAATTTAATAAAGCCGAATCGTTACTCAACAATGTTCGTAAGAAATCAGCAGAGTTAGGATTAAATCAGTTACTTGGCTTGCAAAATCTCTATTTGGGCATTTCCAAATTCCATCAGAAAAAATTTGATGATGCAATTTTACATCTGGATAAAGCTGAGGAGTTATCTGTTCAGTCAAATGATTTCAACACTGCCATTGAAGCAAAATATTTTTCTGCACAATGTTCAGAGATTGAAAATCAACTGAGTAAAGCTGAACAAAAATATATTGAGGCAATTGAACTGATAGAAAAAACTGCAAGTGCAACTACAAATAATTCTCAGATAGATGTTTATAGGTTTTCCGGATTTACAAATTCGTATTTAAATCTTACGGACTTGTATCTGAGGCAATCACGATTTGAAGACGCATTCAATCTCATTGAAAAATTCAGAGCACGAAACACACTTAAAAATCTAAGTCAGTTAAAACTTCAAAGTATTGTAACTGATTATAATCTTCTTCAGAATTATTATGATTTAAGCTGGAAATTAAATTCGGATATTTTCAATGAAGAAAAAGATTCGCTTAAAAAAATATTTAATTCAGTTAAAAACGAAATTGCTTCAAAGTTTAACTTTAATATTGATGTACTTCAATTTCAATTCGATGTCAGAAATGATTTGAAGAAATTGAGCAATGATGATCTGATTGTAAGTTACTATTTCAATAATGAAGATAGTTATGCTTTCATAATAAATCGTGATGAACTAAAAACCATCAAACTTAAAAGAAGCAAAAGTGAAATTTTAGAAATTGTCAGGCAAATCAGTCCGGTTTATGATACCAAAAACAGTTTAACTGAAACATATTACAATCAGGATTTATTTTCTTTCAATTCACAAGAAGCTAATAATCTCTATAAGGAAATATTTGAACCATTACGAAAAGAAATTGCCGGATACAAGAAATTAATATTTTCACTTCCGGTAGAATTATCAGTAATTCCTTTAGAATTTCTTGTAAGTGAATTTAATCCTGATGACAGTCCGTTTTATTATGACAATAAAAAATTCTTAGTTGAACAATTTTCAATTTCTTATACTCCATCACTTTCTGTTTACTTGCTTCAGAAAGGAAGGCCGTTTTATCAATCAGATAAAGTACTTTTAGTTGGAGATCCGAAAATAAGTAACGAAGATTTTGCACAAAGTTATCGAGGCAGCTTGATAGAAGATCAATCTTTCAACTCCAGAAGTATCAGACTCTTCCCACTGAAATATTCTAAAGATGAAATAAAACAGATAGAATCATTTTTTTCAGATGTATCTGTTTTACTTTCAGATAATGCAACAGAAGAAAAGTTTATTGAAAATGCGAATGATAAGTCTGTAATACATTTATCAACACATTCCTTTATTCATAACGATCAACCATTTATTTTATTCTCCAGAGGTAACCAGAATGAATCTGATGGATTCCTTGAAGCCGGAGAAATTATAAAATTAAAACTCAATTCAGAGTTAGTTGTATTAAGTTCCTGCAAAAGCGGACTTGGAACAATTGATCCAACCGAAGGAATTATCGGGATGCAAAAATCATTTTTTGAAGCCGGCTCAAAAAGTGTAATCGTTTCTCTGTGGGATGTTAACGATAAATACACTTCAATATTTATGAAAAGTTTTTATAAATTTTTAAGTGAGGGAAATGATAAAGCAGAGGCGTTACGAAAAGCAAAACTATTCTTTAAAGAGAATTATTCTTCCAATCCTTATTATTGGGCAGCATTTGTATTATCAGGTGATAACTCGCACTTGAATTTTTCACAATCGGTTTCATTCTCCCTAAAATATCTGCTCATAATTTTTTTGATTACTCTTATGGTTCTTACTTCATATAAACTTTACTTAATTAAGTATAAATAATCTTACCTGAAAAGAATTTAAAAAAATTATCAGATCCCTTTAATAAATACCGAGCAAATCTCTGAAGTTATCATAAATTCTATCGTTCTTTGGTAAAGCTCCGTCAATCATACAAATTTCACCTGCAAAATCATTTGCAAGTTTGTTAATGCGGTTAACCTCAAGACCTTGCAAATAGCCAAGACATAACATTGCGGCAAAAGCATCGCCTGCGCCGGTTGTATCTTTAACTTTTACATCAATTGAGGTGTAATCATAACGCTTCCCGTTTTCAAATATCGTTGAACCATCTTTGCCTCTGGTTACAGCAATCATACTGATATTAAATTGTTCCATTAACTCGTAAGCTACTTTTTCAGTGTTATAATCAATCTGAGTGATTAAATCATTCAGCAAATTCATTTCTTTGTAATTCACTTTCAGAAAATCAGCAGTATTGAGTGAAGCGGATATTATCTCTTCATCATAAAAATCATTACGCAGATTTAAGTCGCAGAAATATTTTATATCAGGATTATTAAACAGAGACTGAATACTGTTGCGTGAAGTTTCTGAGCGTTGTGAAAGAGTTCCGAAATAAAGACAATTGGTTTCATTCGAAACAAGATATTTGATATCATCATTCAGCTCTATAAAATCGAACGCACGGTCGCTGTCAATCTCAAATTCCGGATTACCTTGTTCATCAAGAATTACATTTGCAACACCGGTTGGATGAATGCGATCAATCTGAATATAATCTGTATTCAATCCGGCAAACTTTATCTCGTCAATGGCTTTAGTGCCAAGAACATCCTTGCCGACGCGGCTAATAATATTTCCTTCATCAATAAGTTTATGGATGTGAAAAATAAAATTTAATGGTGCGCCACCGAGTTTTTTGTGTGTTGGGAAAAGATCGAACAGGATCTCGCCAATAGAAGTTATTTTCATACAAATGGAATTTTTAGTTAACTCAATTTGTTTACAAATTACAATAACAATATGGAGATTAAATGAAAATTTATCAACTTAAATCATCGCAAATTTTACCAATTTCTTTATCAACTGCGTGGAAATTTTTCTCTGATCCAAAAAATCTTTCGAAAATTACTCCCAAATGGTTGAATTTTGAAATCACTTCCAATTTACCTCACAGAATGTATGCAGGTTTAATTATAACATACAAAGTAAGACCAATGTTTAATATACCACAAACCTGGGTTACAGAAATTACTCACGTTAATGAACCAAATTATTTCGTTGATGAGCAGAGATTTGGCCCATACAAAATGTGGCATCACGAACACACCTTTACGGAGATCCCGGGAGTTGGTGTGGAAATGCGAGATATAGTTACTTATGTGTTACCTTTTGGTTTTCTCGGCAGAATTGTAAACACTTTGTTTGTAAGGAAAAAAGTTCTTGAAATATTTGAATACAGAAAAGAAGTTCTGTTAAAAATGTTTGGTCCTTCTGTTAATGAGGAAGGAAAGCTTGAGTATTTTACTTTGGAAAAACACTGAGTCAATGAAAAGAATCGTTGTTTTCAGATATGAGTTTCTGAAGACAACGATTCAAATAAACTTAGTTCTCTTCCTGATTCGATTGCTGCATTTCAAGAAAAGGATTTAAATCTGTATTCCACATTTCAACACGAATTTTAAGATTACCATCTTTCTGCTTTTGCCATATAGTGATATATTTTCCTTCATCACTCCAATCAGGAACTCCAGGACCAACCATATTCATTTTATAATTTCCAATCTCAATTATAAAATTATCTGTTGGAATCAAATCAGTAGTTTTCATTTCAAATGAAGTAGTTCTCCACTCGGAATTTTCAATTTGCTCGCTTAAAGCTCTTAAAGTTTCAATTCCTCTTATCATCGGCTGATAACTTGGGAGAGATACTACATCATCTGTGTATAATGACATCATAGTTTTAGTATCGTTATTAATCATTGCCTCGGAATATAGCTTATTTAGTTTTTCTATCTGCGAAGAAAGCTCTTCCTTGCTTTGAGAAAAAATTATTGTTGCAGAAAGCAGCATAAATAATAAGATCAGATTTAATTTCATTACAACTCCATAAAATGTTTTTTATTTATTGTTAAGATAATCCCTTTAACTAATTAAACAAGAATTTGGAGAGTGACAATTTATTTTCATAGTTTGCAAACAAAAACTGAATGATGTTATGAAAATAAAAACCAACTATAATGAAATTGCTTCAACCTATGATGAAAGATATGAAGTAAATTATCTGACAGCAGTTGAACAATCGCTTTTAAGTATCGCTTCTGAAAATAATGTTCTCAAAATTCTTGAAGCTGGCTGCGGCACAGGAAGATGGCTTAAATCGCTTCATAAATTAAATATAAAATTATTCGGTCTCGATTACTCAATTCAAATGCTTAAGATTGCCAAAGATGCAAATAATATCGAAGGACTTGTTAATGCAGATGCAAGTAATTTTCCATTCAAGAGTAATTCGTTCGATCTGATCTTTTGTATAAATGCAATTCATCATTTCCCTGATAAGAAAAAATTTTTTTCAGATGCAGCAAGTTGTCTCAACTTAAACGGGTTACTTTGCATTTACAGTGTTGATCCGCATATTGATAAAAACTGGTATGTATATGATTTTTTTGACGGAGTTTATGAAAAGGACCTGATGAGATTTCCTTCACTCAATGAAACCAAAAACTTTTGCGCAATGTTTGACCTTCAAGTAGAAGAGCAAATTCTTGTTGAAAGAGTTTATAATTCAAGAACAGGTGATGAAGTTTTTTCTGATCCATTTCTTAAGAAAAATATGAACTCACAGTTAGCAAATCTGACTGAAGAAGAATACAACATTGGTATTGAAAAGATCAAACAAAAAACTAATTATCAGCCAGACAAAAAATTTATAACTGAAGTTAATTTCTATCTTACAAAAGCAAGGAAAGGAATTTAAATGCCGACTATTATTGATAAGCCAACCATAATTCCTGCAGCAGGAACTAAACCAAAAGTAATCGAAGAATATTTTGGAAGAGTTAACTCAAAAACCGAAGCAGTTAGTATTGCAAAGATGACAAGTCCTGCCGGATGGATTGAACCCGCACAGCAGCCAGAGTTTGATGAATATACTGTTGTACTTAAAGGAATACTTCGTGTTGAAACAAAAGACAAAGTTTATGATGTGAAAGAAGGTTCAGCAATTTTAACGAAAGCCGGTGAATGGATAAGATACAGTACTCCTTTTGAAGGCGGCGCAGAATACATTGCTGTTTGTCTGCCTGCTTTTTCACCGGGTACAGTAAATCGTGAACAATAGAAATACCACTTATTAAGTCACTTTACTCAATTGACTCACTGAATTATTCTTATCGGCAGACAGGTTTATTTCAGCATCTAAAAACTTAACAAAAGAAGATTTGGAGACAAGACTTGCCTGACGGCAGTCAGGTTTAAGGGTGACAGTATGATAAACTTTGTGTAGGGTGATTTATTAATCTGAAAAGCATCACTTCAATATGCATTTCTACTCAGAGAAAAATAATTGTGAGATATAAAATATATTCTCACTAATTAGAACTGTTTCATTGATAAGTTCTAACTAATGAAAAATTTTTTCATATTAATTCATAAAACAGTTAAAAAAACGCACAATAATTTTTTTAATGATAGTGGAATATTATTTGTAACTGTTCAATGTCATTTATAAGGAAGCGCAACATTGAACTTTGAATTTAAATTCACCGATGAGCAGAATATGCTCAGAGAAACAGTCCGGGATTTCACCAACAACGAAATAAAACCTATCGCATCCAAGATTGATCAGGAAGGAAAAATACCCGAAGATTTAATTCGCAAAATGGCCGAACTTGGATTTCTTGGAATATCATTTCCTGAAGAATACGGCGGTGGTGGATTCGGTGAAGTTGGTTATTGCATTATGCAGGAAGAGATTGCAAGGGGTTGTATGTCAACTGCTACTTTTATTGGTGCACATCAATCTATTGGTACAAATGCAATATTTATCGGTGGTACAGAAGAGCAAAAGAAAAAATTTATTCCGCCTCTGGCTTCAGGAGAAAAAATTGCTGCATTCGGATTAACAGAAGCACAAGCCGGTTCAGATTCATTTCATCTTAAAACTCACGCCGAACCTGATGGTGATGAATGGGTAATTAACGGTGAGAAACTCTGGATAACGAACGGAGGAATTGCCGATATAATTTCTCTGTTTGCTCGAACAGAAAAAGGCATTACATTATTTGCTGTTGAAACTGATAGACCGGGATTCAAAGCCGGTCCTCCGGAAAAGAAAATGGGAATTCGTGGAAGTGTTACAAACGCACTAAGTTTTGAAAATGTCCGTGTACCAAAAGAAAACTTAATTGGTCAGGAAGGTCGTGGATTTATTTATGCAATGAAAACTCTTGATGCCGGAAGATTAGGTTTGGGTGCTGCCTGTCTTGGTGTTTCAAAAGAACTGTTAGAATTATCAACCAGATATGCTAAAGAACGCGTTCAGTTCGATCATCCTATAGCTCAGTTTCAGGCAATACAGTTTATGCTTGCTGAAATGGCAGTGATGATTTACACTATGGAAAGTATTGTTTACAGAACAGCCGTAGATTATGATTTGCATAAAGATATTTCACGGCAGTCTGCAATGGTTAAATATTATTGTTCTGAATCGCTTGATAAAATTGTTGATTACGCTGTTCAGATTCACGGTGGAATGGGTTATTCGCAGGAGCTTCCAATTGAAAGAATATATCGCGATTCAAGAATAAACAGAATATTTGAGGGCACAAATGAAATTCAAAAAGGAATTATAGCCCGGGATATTATAAAGAAAAGCGGAAGACTTTAAAATTACTAAATGTATAAAAGGGTAAAACTATGCCTGAAAAGAAAGCAAAATCAGTTAAAACAAAACCCAAAAAAACTTACTACTACAGAATATTCTTTGATGATAATGAATCAAAGAATTATATGAAGAGTAAGTTAACTCATAAGCAAGTTGAAAGATATCTTAAATCTTATGAGAAGACCCACGAAAAATTTATTAATAAAGAATTTGTCGATTATCTCAAAAAATATGATCGAACTGCAGAACTTATAGAAATAAGCGACATCTCGTACTGATAACTGCTGTATTCGTCGCTTTAACTTCCCGATGGGCTGTTTGCGCCTCCTTCAGCTCATCGGGATTTTTTTGATTCGACTTGTATGATTATCTAAATAATAATAAAGGCGAGCATTCAACTGGCCTTTTATTTTTTTGTAAGATAAATTTTGTTAATGCGCAGACTGAAGTCTGCGTTACGGGTTACTTATGATTTTTCGGAGAAATGAAAATCCCGGAGGGATGAAATAATTATAGAAAAATCATTCACCTAAAAAAATTTAATCCCGGTAGGGATGATATATAAATAATCAAAAGTGATTTCACACAACAATATAATTGTCCCCCAAACAATAATTTGCAGTGTGTTTACAACGCAGAATGAAGTCTGCGTTACGGGTATAAAATAGCCCCGACTTTTAGAGAGTGTTGCATAACTATTTTTGTTGATCCTCTACAAGGATCTGTTTTACTTTGTTTATCCCATTTTTACAAAAATTGAACATCTACAATGTTCCTTATAAGTTTTTGACCTCGTAGAGGTCAGATTATTGTAAAGAAATAAATCTAAAAAAGAATAAATCCTCGTAGAGGATTTATAAATATTAGTTCTGGAATTATGCAACAGAGCCTAGATAGCGGGGCAATTCGTAGTTCAGTTACAGCGCAGACTGAAGTCTGCATTACGAAAATTGACGGGTCAGTCCGTCTCCGTTAGCTGACGGACTGTCCCTACAACTTAATTTTATTTTATCAGCATCATCTTTCTGATTGCTGAAAAATTTCCTATCGTCAGTTTGTACAAGTACAATCCGCTTGATATCTCAGGGCGGGTGACCTGAGCTACATTAAATTCAACTTTATATCTTCCTGCTTCTCGGTATTCATCTACTAATGTTGCTACTTCGTTTCCAAGTACATCATATACTTTTAATGTTTGATGACCGCCCACTGGTGACTGCCAACTGATTACCGTTGTTGGA